>Ga0209426_1000132_pt1 | contig 115092 bp, 103 predicted proteins | sample Deesub1362B_J571_FD_187697 | JGI IMG/M metagenome (GOLD analysis project Ga0209426, IMG submission 187697) | Deep oceanic, basalt-hosted subsurface ecosystem from Juan de Fuca Ridge flank, Pacific Ocean, CORK Borehole 1362B_J2.571 (SPAdes)... ... | reverse complement strand
AAGTCCCAACCGGGCTGCCACGTCCTCGTAGTCCGGGGCCTCGGCGTATCCCGCCATGGCGGGATCAAGCTCGCTGCGCGCCCGCCGGCGCTAGCCGAGGTCCTCGTAGACCAAGGCCCGTTCATACCTGAGCGCCCGAAGCAGTTCCTCGGACCGGCCTTTCTTCCGGCGCAAGGCGCCCGTCAAGGTCTCCCGCGCCGCGTCCAGAAGTCCGAGCCCACGCAGGGCCCTGGCCTTGTACAGCAACAGCGCGGTGTGGACCGGGGTCTCGTTCTCGATGCCCTCGGCCAACCGCACGATCTTCCGGCACACGTTCTTCTCGCCCGGGCGGGCGTCCAACAGCAGCTCTGCGAGGGACAGCTTCACCACCACGTCGTCGGGTTCAAGCCGCTGCAGTCTCTCCAGGCAGGCAATCGCATCCTCCCAGCGCTCCTGACGCTGGTAGACCTCCACCAGGCCCAACAGCACGCCGCGGAGATCCGGGCCCACATGCGCGGATACCTCGCCTGCCTGTGCGTGCCCGCACGCAGACAGGTCTGTGATGGGAAGGCTCATGGTGGCGGAGATGCCGTATTTGGAGAAGTAGCGGCCCAAGCGACTGTGCTTCTCGGCAGCCGTGGCCAGGTAGTCCGCAGCTTCCTCCAGCTGGCCCAATTTGAGTGCCAGGAAACCGGCAAGATACGCGCCGTCGGCCAGGTGAACTGCTTCCTTGAGGTGTTCGAGGGCCTTCTCCTCGTTGCCAAGAACCAACTCCCGGTCCTGCCCCCGGCAGGATCCACCAGGGCCTCCTCGTCGTCCGGCGTGATGAGCCGCTTGAAGAAGCTCAGGGTCAGGCGATCTTCCGGGCGGACCGATGGGGTGGCCGGAGCAGAGTAGGATGCGCCTCTCCTACTGCCTGACCTCCCGCTTGGAAGCGTGGTCGTGTAGAAAAGCCCCGTTCCCGGAATACCCACCGTAGCCCGTTTGCCCCTCGGACCGATGGTGAACTTCGCCCCGCGCGGTCCAAACGAGAGGGACCCGCCCGACTTGCTCAAGTTCAGGGTTACGCCCGGTGCGATTCTGATTCGTCTCCAGAAGCGGAACGACATGTTTTAGTTTCCCATTATGTGCTTTCGTGGATTCGCACCCTTGCAACCGCTCGAGTTCTAACACGTTCGCGGAGTTCTTGGTAAATACGAACACGTTCACTCTCATGCCAGAAACGAAATGCTAGCGCATAACGTTGTCGCGAGTCTTCTCCCGTACTAAATCGTCGCTGGCATCCCACTACTACGTGTAGAACAGGAGTGTCTTGTTCTCCAATTATGGGTAACCTGGGAGAACGACTCCAAATTCGCCTTCGTACCTGCAGTGTTGACCACTGGAGAGGTTCTTTCGTTGGGCGCAAATCAAGAACAGCCCTCTGCGGAAGTTTTGGGGCATCAGGAATGTGTCAATGGAAATGAGACACCTCCGAGCTGAATTTAGTGTAGTATCGATGGTGTTTCATAGGGGTTTTCCCTTGGGTTTGTTGATCCATACGGCTTCAGGCAGTGCTGGTGGTTCAGGGGGTTTTCTGACGAACCTTTCGGGATGGTCACGAAAGGCTGCCATAAGCACCTCTTCTCTTTGTTCCCAGCTCTCCCTGGCCTTTCCGTAATGGACCATCTCCGGGGTCATCAATCCGATTCCCGTGTGACGATGCTCCGTATTGTACCAGTGGAAAAAAGGCACGCAGAAGGCACGGCTGTCCTGGATGGATCCGAATCTCTCCGGAAACTCCGGACGATACTTCAGGGTCTTGAACTGGGATTCCGAAAAGGGGTTATCGGTGGAGCAATAAGGCCGGCTGTGGGTGTTGGTCACCCCCAGATCGGCCAGCAGTTGCGCAACAGTCTTTGCCCTCATGGAACTGCCACGATCCGCATGGATGGTCAACTGACCCTCCACAATACCCTGTTTTCTGCAAGTCTCCTCTATCAGCCGACTGGCCAGGTGGGCCGACTCCCGGTGAGCCACCCATCCAGCCCACAACGTAGCGGCTGAAGATGTCAAGGATCACGTACAGGTAGAAGTAAACCCATTTCATGGGCCCTTTGAGCTTCGTTATATCCCACGACCACACCTCGTTGGGCCCCCTGGCAAGAAGCTCCGGTTTGTGGTAAGAGGGATGGCGAAGTTGATTTCTCCTCTCACGGACCTCCCCGTGTTGTGCCAAGATCCTATACATGGTGCTTATGGAACAAAGATAGGTCCCCTCGTCCAAAAGCGTGGCATAGACCTCCCGGGGAGCCATGTCCACAAACCGTTCGCTGTGCAATACATCCAGAACCCGGGCCTTCTCCTGCAAACTCAATGCCCTGGGGGAGCTGTGGCGCCCCTGGGGGATCACCCTCAGGGTTCTTCCCCGATAGAAACTCGATCGGGCAACCCCAAGAGCCCTGCAGGCCTCGGCCGCCCCAACTTTCTCGGAAAGCCTCCTGGCTGCCTCCATCAGCTGTCCCCTTCCGGCTCCTCCAGGGGAATCCCCAGCAGCTCGGAGAGTTTTTTTTGGAACTCGATTATGACCTCGGCCTTCTCAAGGCGCCTGCGCAACCTTTCGTTTTCCCGCTCCAACTCACGGATACGACCCTCCAGCGGGTTGACAGGCCTGGCCTTCTTCCCCCGCTTGCTGGGAGCCAGGGCCTCCAATATCCCCCGCTCACGCTGCCTGCGCCAGGCGGTCAAATTCGATGAATACAGCCCCTCCCTGCGAAGCAGAGCGCCGATCTGCCCCGGTTCAGTGCATCGATCCGCCTCCCGCAAGATCCTCAGCTTATACTCGGCCGTGAACCTCCTTCGCACCGGCCTGTCCAAAACCTCGGGATCCATGGCCTTCAGTGCCCTTCCGTCTCCCTCGGGCTTGCCCTCGGTCGACTCCAGGGCACTGACCCCTGCTGCCACAGCTTCCTTCTTCATGCGCCCTTCCATCGCTGCCACCTTCCCCTCCCCCAACACTAATTTGTCACAGGAAAGGTGTCCCAGTCACGTTGACACAGAGGGCAACAGGGCACGACCAATAATTTTTGCAGAGGGGATTCGTGAACGAAGACGGTCACTCGACATATTAGAACCATAAGCAAAGTATAGAACTCGCATCGTCACGCAGCTTCTGATTTGCAATTCTCTATCACTGCTTCCATCTTCTTTCTCAGATGTTGCCACACCACAGAATCCCAACCAGATTGTTTCAGCGTGTCACAATAAAGCTTCAGAGCCTTCTCAAGTTCATCATGAAACTTGGTCGCATTTATTGTCTTGGTGTCGGAGTTGTACAGTGGTCCTTCCGTGCGAATACGCCAGCCACTGGTCGTTTCTGCTTGATGTAGAATACCGCAACGAACCCCTTGGTAAAAATCATCTGCCAATTCGTCCTCTGAAAAGTTACCCAGTTCGAGCCCCTGATCCGAACATCGCTGGAAAAACGAATGAAACGCTTGTCTACTTCTGCCTCTCGTCTCAGGCCAGCCCTGCCAAAAGGATTCCAATGCCTCTATCATTAAGCAGGAGCTAGCCATCGTGCAGAAGCCATGTTTCATAGTGGGGTCGCCGCGCAAAGGGCTGATGTAACGCTCTGTAAAGCGCTCCATTATAAAATCGGCGATCGCAACCCTGCTTTTCTCTGCCTCCAATTGGCGATACTTCGCGATCGTCACTGAAGATGAAAGCAGAACTTCTTCCATTTCCATGCTCCATCTGGCGGGCTAACGGCCGAGCTGAACAGAATCCCCATGATGGAGGGACACGATTAGTGTCCTGTAGTTATGGGGATTTTTGCTCGAGCGTTTTGTTGGTGACGCGCAAGTCAGCGCGCAAGGTATCTTTCTTTGGGGCGAGCAGCTTCGTTTAACCGTAGTCCTTCGAACAGAGAAGCGGCAGGCAATTGCTGAAAGGCGGAAGCTTAGCTCGCACGTTGCCGCCGCGCGCAGCGTGGCGGCAACGTTGAGGGTGAGCCGCCGAGTTTACGAGGTCGGCTCCACCCTTTTGTTATACGCCTTGGGCAAATTTAACATTTTTGCTTGGGCTGCTTCCAGTATAGAATCCCGAATAAACGAGCTTGCCTCCAGAATCTCTATACCAATCAATTCGCCCTTTTCATTTAGCTCCGCTGTAATATTTGGGCTTAGCTCAACGCTGCCTGCCTCTTTTTCATCAGAAATGACCAGATGCAAGATGTCCTCTTCTTTGAAATAATTCATTCTTGGCTTATCCATGTCTAAACCTCCCCGCCTTGAGGCGGAAGTTTATTTGTTGCCGAGTGGTTGTATGAATAGTGATTGGTATTACCTCAGACCCCCTTTTTTCATAAGGAATCAGAACCAGCCTATCATCATGTCTTCCCACTACGATCGTCCTTTGCGTTATTGTATCAAAATACCTCTCTGTGGAATACCGCAATATGGCCTCAATTTTGGCTAAATCAAACCCTCTCAAATTGGCTCTGTACTTCATATAACTGGTCCAAACGATGGAAAGCTTCTCCAGGCTGTTCAAATCTGCCTCCGAGTTTCATCCTCAATCTTTAGAATCCAATACATATAACGTGCGAGCTCAGCCGCCGCCCGAAGGGCGGTCGGCTGCAGCGGGTGTTAGGCCGGAGGTCTGTACATAATATGAAGAAAAAAGAATACCCATGGCACAAAGGTTTCAATGTGGGTAAATGGTTTGTTGCATCGCCCTAGGGTTTCTTGGACACGTTTTTGGTTTATTACGCTGCGGCCAGGGCGCTGGAGGACCGCTCCTTCCGGATCTCGGGTGGTGTCTTGTTCCCGTGTTTGCCCATCAGCCAGTGATGGTTGTAAAAGTGCTTGAACTCGATCAAGGCCTGCCGGAGTTCCTCTATCGTCTCGAACGACCGGGCCCATAGCAGGTTCTCCTTGAGAATGCGAATGAACCACTCGGCGCATCCATTCCCTTCCGGCGCCCGCACAAAGGCCGGCGATGACTCAATGCCCATAAATGCAATCTCCTCCTGGAAGTCATGCGACATATACTGCGTGCCATGATCGTGACGAAGTCTGAGCCCGGCTGCTATCCCTTGGCCGAAGCCCCCGAAGCTCTCCTTGACCCCTTGTCGGATCGGCTCCAAGGCCTCCCAACGGGTACCACGTTCGGCCGCATGTATCCCCGTGCAGTAGATGCCGCAGTGGTCTACCGCCACAAACACACTGACTTGCTGGCCGGTTGTAAGGATCGTCGTAGTCATGTCCGTGCCCCACATGACATTGGGGGTCTCTGTAGTGATGGTTCCGTCATGGCTCCGAGGCCCTCTCGGTTTCCCCACTCGTACCGGCGCCTGTCCCGCTCTGCGGGACTGTCGCAACAGGCGCCGCACCCGTTCCTTGCTCGTGCGAATGCCGCCAAACCTGAGCCGCGCCCAGATCTTCCGGTAGCCCTCACCAGTAAACGGGCTTTCCCTCAGGAGGCTGCGGATGGCAGCAACAAGCTCCTCATCGGAATGCAGCCCCTTGGGACCACGCCGGCGCGAAGTCTCCTGCGACTTCTGCCGGCTCTGCCAGGCATAGTAACTGGACGGAGCCACCTCCCAGGCACGACAGAGCCGGCGCACCCCATAGACCTTGCCAGCGGAGGGCGATGTGCGCCGGCTCACCTCTTCGACCTCCGCCAGGGAAAACCCGGCGCCCTTTCCTCCAAGCGCCGCGCCTTCTCCCGTAACAGTTCGTTCTCCATGGTCAACTCACCCAGCTTGCGCTGCAACTCACGCACTTGCCGGTCCCGAGCCGTCGATGTGCGCGATTTGAGCTGGGCCTCGCCGCCGGCCAGAAAGTCGTCCCTCCAGCCGGACAGCCGCGCTGCTGTGACCCCGAGCTCACGGCAGAGTGTCTCGAGATCTTCTCCCCGCAACAGCCGCAATACAGCGTCTCGTTTCCGCTTGGCCGACCAGCGGCGACCGCCACCGGCCCGCCTGGTCCCGGCTCCGGTCGCCCTACGAGCTCCCTCCGCCGGGACCACTTCTCGTTGCTTGTCAGCAGTAGTCATCACTGTCATCTCGACACCTCCTCGGGCTTCTAAATTATCCCAATTCGGTGTCCAAGAAAACCCAGGGGCGGGGGACTAAAGATCAGAAGGTGAGAATCCTTGCCAAACCTTTTCTGTTAGTTAGTTCCCATCCAGAAACGGTAATTGTTTGATAAAAAAGGAAAAAGCGCATTTTAATGTGGACAAATTCCCTTAGATCTTGTTATAAGCTTGTAGGCAACAGATTGAAATAACAACAAGAAGAAGAGAAAGGGCCACAAAAAATGCGCAAAAAGAATCACGAACAGATGCCTTTGATGGATATTGAGATTGAACATCCCCGAGCTGAGGAGCTCATGAACATCAGCCGGATTCTTGACACCCTTCCTACCATCAACGAGATGGTATTGCAAGACCTTAGAGGAGGTGAAGCTAGCCCCCGGCCTACAGGTGCTCAGGGCATGAGTGCCGAACAAGTGCTGCGGGCTGCAATCATCAAGCAGCTTGAAGGGTTCAGCTATGAAGAACCGGCCTTTCATCTGGTTGATTCGCGCACCTACCGCAGCTTTTGCCGGATAGGGGTTATGCAGAAGGGGTTCAAGAAGTCGACCCTTTGCAGCAATATCAAAAAGATATCGGCACAGACTTGGGAACAGATCAATCAGGTCTTGGTTGGTTACGCTAAGGATAAAAAGATTGAGAAAGGTAGAGAGAGCCGGATTGATTGTACTGTGGTGGAGACCAATATCCATGAGCCATCGGATCGCTCGCTTTTGTGGGACTGCGTTAGGGTGATTACGGACAAGCTGGTACAGATCCGCGATGAGTTGGCCGAAGTCAAGGTTCCCTTCAGTGATCACCGCAAGAGGGCCAAACGCCGGATGATGGGCATCCTTAATGCCAAGAACGAGAAGATCAGGAAAAGGCGTTACATTGATCTTTTGAAGGTGACTGAGAAAACGCTGTGCTACGGCCGTAATGCCATTTGCCTGCTCAAATCTGCAGTCTTTGTGGATACTGTAAAGATGGTTAAGGCGCAAGGGATTAAGCAAGAGCTCGAGAGGGTTATTCCTTTGACCCAACGAGTGATGGATCAAACCCGGCGCCGGGTGATCCTGGGTGAAAAGGTTCCTGCCACAGAAAAGATCGTCTCCATCTTCGAACCTCACACTGATATCATCATTAAGGACCGTCGAGAGGTTCTCTATGGCCATAAGGTTTGTCTGAGCGGAGGGGCTTCCAACCTGATCACGGACTGTTTGATTGTTGAGGGCAACCCTGCCGATTCTACCTTGACCACCGAGATGTTGGATCGTCATGAAGCCATCTATGGCCGCTATCCTCTGAAGGTAGCGCTGGACGGCGGGTTTGCCTCCAAGGACAACCTTCGGGAAGCAAAAAGCCGAGGGGTGAAAGACGTTTGTTTCGGCAAAAAGCGCGGACTGAAGGAAGAGCAGATGTGCCGCAGTTCGTGGGTATAGAAAAGGCTGCGACGGTTCCGGGCAGGTATAGAAGCAGGGATTTCCTGGCTGAAGCGTTGTTTCGGCCTGGCAAGGTGCACCTGGAAGTCGTTCGGTTCCTTCAAGAGCTACGTATGGGCATCGATCGTATCGGCTAATTTGGTTGTCTTGGCAAGGGCCAAAGCGGCAACTTAGCGATAACACAAGATTTATCCTAAATGATGCACGGTTAAGAGGGATAAGTATGCCCAATTGACCCAAAATGTTCCCAAAAAACACAGCTTGGTTCAAAAATAGTGCCCTTATGTCGGGAATTTGGCAACCTCGAAGAAGCTCGCGATTTCACAACTACCTCAAAAAAACCCTGTTTCTGGATGGGCACTAGTTAAAAGCGGCGAAACTGCCAAAATAGACATAGGAAAGGATGCTTATGTGCAGGCAGGGACTTACCAAGGAGGGGAATGGTACGGAGAGCTAGAGACCGTTCAAACTGGAACGATTATGGAGATTACACCGCAGGTACTTTCCACTGGATCCATTGCAGTGAGCTTCTCTGTAGAACAGTCATATTTTGTTCAACCGGCTTATCCGAACGTAGTGTTAACCGAAGATGGAAGCAGTGTTTCAACCAATGTGGTGGTTAAAAGTGGTGAAACTATAGTCGTCGGTGGATTAAATTTTGATATGGAAAAACGCACCAAATCTGGTGTTCCTTTACTGAGAGAAATCCCCTTATTGGGTTATAAGAGCACTAGCCCGGAGAAAAGAGAAGTAGTTATTTATATAACTCCTTATGCAGTGGAATAGAAAGGTAACAATGGGCCCAACTTGCAAAATACATTTTGCAGAGAGGCGGTTTACGTTTGGCAATTTGCGCTATTAAAATGACAATATACAGTGTCTGACACTTATAAAGCCTCCTCTTGTCAAGAGGTAAAGTGTTTACGGAAATATCTATCTTCGATTCTTCCTGGATATCCGCGTGTGCATTTGGGTGGCCAGGATGACTTTTTGATCAAGGGCGTAACGGGCTGCCGGTTGAGATATTGGACCGTCAGGTGCTATCCGCAGCATAGGATGTTATACGGAAGAAAGAACCCTTGTGGAAAAATTGTCACATGATGATAAATATGGCCCCTTAATTTCAAGGAGAAGACGAATGGGCGTTCTGGATAGAATCGAAAAAACAGAGATCAGAGACTTGCTCGGGAAGGGATGGCTCACCCATGATGGCATGTGGTTTTACCACACCTGCAAGGAATTCGGTATCGAAAGGGCGAATGCATTGAACAAAGCGGCCATAAAATCCCTCGCTCCAATTGAGATTGAGAGGACGAAACGGGTGCTGGGGGTCGACAAAGAGAAATTCGATACTTTTGACAAGATCATGGACTTCATGCTTGCAGCACTTGAATTGACTCTGCCCGATTCGGTCTTCAAGAAGATCAATTTCAGCTCACCTTCGAGAGGCTTGATACGCTGGGATTGGGAGAGCGGCCAATGCTTCGCTTACAAAGGGATGAAACAGATCGGGGCAATCGATGGATACCGCTGTGGGGTCTTGTACAGGATTGAATGCTGGCTTGAAGCCTTGGGGGTCACATGTTCAATGCACCCCAAGGTCGACGGGTGTCTCATGTATGAAAATGGTGCATGCGAGGGAGAAATTAGGGTCTTTCTCCACGGCTGAAAAGTAACTATGCATCGAGTGCGGCGTTGCCCTGCATTATTGATGTAAGGCTGTAGAATTGTGGACTTCGTCCCCAGCCCTCTGGATGTTCTAAGAGAATTCCTTTTGAATTCCCACGGCCCCAGTGAAACCCGTGAAAAAAACGTCACATGGCCATAAAAGAAATACACTGTTGTTTTAAGTACATAGCCTCGATTATTCCCCTGCTGGCGGATAATAGAGGCTAAGAGTCAAAATAGGAAGAGCACTACTGAAGCCACCCGGGGTCAGCGGTAGGTGGAGGAGCGGGAAAGGCCGGGTTCTCCCTGAAGGCAGTCCACCAGGATCCGTAGCTTCTCGCGTATCAAGTCCACCAAACGCATCACCTTTCTCTCCAGGACATTTTTTTCCTTGACATACTCAAGGCCTTGTATTGGAATTTCGACCAAGGATTCGTGACTGGTCCTCACCGGATGGGTGACTGGTCTACCCTTTTAACTGTATTGTACCCTCCGTGTTTATCCCATCGAACTCATCTGTGATCTCTACAACTGTGCTTGCAAAAAGGGCAGACCGGGAGATTCCCGGACGTGGAAGAGCGGCGGCAAATCGCTGAAGCGGAGCAGAGCATAACATCCGCCAAGATCCGTCCGCTGCGTTATGCCGAGGCCGCTTAGCTCGCACATTATATCAAGTCGTTCACCTCATCTCTAAGGCAAAATAAGGAGGTAAATGAAAATGCAAGCACGGTCAGTGAGTATTTCTTGGAAGATTATGATGGTCCCACATATCGCTGTTTTGCTCTTCGGTTTGATTTGGACAGTGGCTCCAAGCATTTCCGTTGGTCAAGATCTCCAATCATTTACTGGACAGTCTTGGACTGATTTTGAGACGTCTAACGCCAAGCTAGCGTCCTTCATCTCTTTGTTAGGCCAGGTATTAGGTGTGCAGTTGATCATCATCGGCATTTTGGCCATTGCTATTACCTTGACGGTTTACAGAAGAGGAGAGAAATGGTCATGGTGGGTCTTCCTGGTGGGCAATACACTTGGTTGGGGCAGTGGGTTAGTCTTGGAAGGAACTACAGGCGTTATGCCAATTGTAGCCGTCGAGGCGATCGTATTGCTAATAGCCTATATTGGATTGGGGATTTCCGCCAAGGCTATTCTTGCAAAGGCTTCTATTTGAGATCATACTGATGTTTCATTCGGTCGGTTTGGAACTCAGTGTCGCCTTTTGCTGCTCATCGTCCTGGCTTCAGATCGGACATATAACCGGTCGCTCAAGAGGGACGTGCAAAAGGCTGGTACCTTTTCCATGCCGCTTAGCTCACCTATTTTGAGAGAGAGGTATGGGAGTTCAGCCGGGCTTGAAAGAGCCATGATGGCAGTATGAGAGACGATGAAGAATCTGATTCTTGATAGAGTCGCATCGTACCGCGATGAAATTCTAGAGTTCACCAATTCACTGGTAGCCATACCAACTGAGAATCCTCCCGGCAGGTCGTACTTGGCGTGTGTCGAAGTTATTGCAAGAAAGTTGCATGAGATCGGATTGGACTCCACTATCCTTGAGGTCCCTAGCGCTGGGACGCCAATCCTGGAAGCGTCGAGCCAAGGCACGAAGCTTTATCCCCGCTATTGCCTCTTGAGCTCCTATGGAAAGGGCGAAAGGACATTCTACTTCCACGGCCACTACGATGTTGTGCCTGCATCAAGCGAGGCGCAGTTCCGTCCGTATGTCCAGGGCGGCAACCTTTTCGGTCGTGGTTCATCGGACATGAAGAGTGGTCTTGCGGCCATGATCTATGCCGTCAAAGTCCTAAGGGACTGTGATATCGACCTTCAAGGTAGGATCGGCCTAACTATTGTTCCAGATGAGGAGACCGGCGGTGTGCTGGGATCGCGGTATCTCGCTGATATAGGCTTGCTCGGGAAGGATGGCATCGGCATGCTCACACCAGAACCGACGAGCGGTGTGATCTGGAACGCGAATCGCGGCGCTATTTCCCTGCGTGTAACTGTGAAGGGCAAGCCCGCCCACGTCGGCCTACACTATCAAGGCATCAATGCATTTGAACGGATGCTTGTGGTGGCAAATGCATTGCTTGAACTAAAGGCCGAGGTGGAGTCCAGAAGTACGGCCTTTAATATCGAGTCGGAGTCGGCCCGGCGTTCTATTTTGTTGATAGGTGGACGCTGTGAAGGTGGCACAAACTTTAATCTCGTCCCGGCCGAGTGTTCGTTCACGGTGGATCGACGGATCAATCCCGAAGAAGACTTAGAGACAGAAAAGCAGAGACTACTCATGCTCTTTGACAGGCTGAGACGGGATGGAATGCATCTTGACGTTGAAATTCTCCAGGAAGGGAGCTCCGCAGGCTTTTCAGAGGATGACCCTGTAGCACAGGCGTTGGCGGAAAGCGTGGAGGCGATCACTGGCAAGCCTCCATCATTTGAAATGTGCCCCGGACTCCTGGAGATTCGTTTCTACGCCCAACAGGGCATTCCGGCCTTTGCCTACGGGCCAGGGCTCTTGTCGGTCTCGCATGGTCCCAATGAGTTCGTCAAACTCGATGATATCTATACCTGTACAGCGATTTATGCGCTCACAGCCATCCGATTGCTAGCATTGTAATAACCTCTTGCGAGACATGAAAAAAGTGGCCTGGCCCCCGCTCTAGACCGACCCGCCTCCGCTGGCGCTTCGACGGGCGGCTGAGCTTGGTCGTTAGACTTCCATCAAGTTTGTTCTGTCAAGAGTGACAGGCGCGCGGCCAATTGATGCATAATCGCAACTTGAAGAAAGGAGTTAAAAATGACCACCACAAAAGGTCAACCTAAGCATTTCACCACGAACGACGGTGTCCGGGGATCGAGGTGGCCCCCAATGTCAAGACCATTTTTGGGGGTGCATAAGTTTACACCAATGTTTGACACACAATGAAAAAGGGCCTTCTGGAACCAAGTCCCGAAGGCCTTCATTACCTTCAATCACCTTCCCTATCGGTCCAACGTTCTGGATCCAAACGGCCTCTTCTTACACTCTTCTGGGCCTCGCTTTAAGGCTGAGGCCAGAGTGTAGATTCAACTCCACCCGGTACCTAGCCTCTTGTCTAAGAATGGTTTTGGCCTTTCCCAAAACAGTTGACCGACAAAGGCCAGGGAGTATAACACCGGAGGGCATCCTATCTCCCAGTTTTCATGGCCATGGTCTGCCCTCCTATCTTAAGGGCGCAGAGTTTGCCGCACATGCTGCACGCATTTCGATCCTGGGTGATCTGAAGTCGTCTTCTTACTAAGTCAGGGTCGAGGGCCTCGGCTATGACTCCTTCCCAGTCCAACGCCTGACGATACCGGGAGATCCGCTCGTCCCTCTCCTTGGCTCCTCCAATACCTTTGGCCAGATCCGCAATGTGTGCGGCGAGCCTCGCAGCCATCACCCCTTGATAGACATCGTCTTCATTGGGCAGTCCCAAGTGCTCTGCCGGGGTCACGTAACAGAGAAAATCAGCCCCCGCAGCCCCGGCCAGGGCTCCTCCGATGGCGGACGCGATGTGGTCGTAGCCAGCAGCAATATCCGTGGGCAGGGGCCCGAGCACATAAAAGGGTGCCTCATCGCAGATTCTCTTCTGCAACTGAACATGGGATTGGATGTGCTCCAGGGGCACGTGGCCTGGGCCCTCTATCATCACCTGGACCCCTTTGGCTCTGGCGCGTTTTGTCAACTCACCCAGGACCATCAACTCCTCGATCTGCGCCCCGTCAACGGCATCCACTATGGTCCCGGGTCGGAAACCGTCTCCCAGGCTTAGGGTCACATCATACTGGTGGGCTATGTTCAGCAGATCGTCGAAATATTCGTACAGAGGATTCTCTTTGTTGTTTTTTCTCATCCAGTACAGGTGAATGGATCCACCCCGGCTCACACAGGGCATGATCCTCTGGAACCACTCCAGTTTCCTCACTGAATCCCTGGTAATGCCACAGTGCACCGTTATGTAGTCCACCCCTTGCCTGCATTGATCCTCAATTCCTTTGAGGAGGCCATCTGGGTCCATCTTCTCTAATCCAACACCCTTTCGAATGAGCTCAGTTGCGATGCCGTATATGGGCACCGCTCCTACCATTGTGCCCGCCTCCTCCAAATAAATGGAACGCAATGTCTCGAGATCACCCCCTGTGGACAGATCCATTACCGAGTCGGTCCCTGCCCGAATGGCCGCTTGGAGTTTTCGACGCTCCAGATCCATATTGGCACATTCTCCACTTGTCCCCAGGTTGGCATTGACTTTTGTCTTCAGGCCCTTGCCGATGGCCCGGATCGTGTGGAAGGAATGCTTTCGATTCTTCGGGAGAACGGCCCGGCCCGATGCAATGAGATCCCTCAGTTCCTCCGGGCTGACGGGCTCACCCTCTGCCGCCAACCGCATCTCCTCAGTGATAATACCTGCCTTGGCATAATCAAGTTGGGTCCGCATGGTTTCCTCCTGTCTCTGAAGGAGGGAGTAGAGAGCAAATCTCGAAAAAATTAAGGCCGCTTTGATCACGGCCAGGAGAGAATCATCAAATGCGCCTTGCTCGCCGATCCCTCCGCCAGCATGACCTGGATCAGGTTCAAGGGGTACTTCTCAGCCCCCCTTTTTTGAGGAGGGCGCCCCCTGGCGATGGCATTGAGTCCTCCATCAATAATTTTTAAATATTATATCAAAATAGTGCTCAATTGGCACGAAAAAGTGAGATCAAGAGAATTGTGATTAGGAGATTGCCACAGTCCTTTGAGGTGATCAAGGAGAAGAGCTTGAGCGATGAGTGAGGGGATGACTGTCTCAACTGGACCCGAAAGACCGGCTTGCCCAAAATCCAATATACTACCCATATCAAAGCTGCCCAAAAGGCCTGAAGGAGTTCCACCAGCGCCAGCAGAGCCGCTACCCAAAGGCGGTACGCTGCTTCATGGAGGACAAAGAGGAACTGTTGAAACTATGCCCAAGCTTTTGAGCGATGCCAAAAGATTAGTATTGGGGCCATAACGGCCCTAATCTGAGACGGGGATCCAAAGCTCTGTTTCCAGGTGTTTTCCTCAACGAGCGAACCCTTAAGGATTAGGCGTGGCCCCGCTTTCTAAAAAGCTTCATTTGCCAACGAAGCCGGACTCATCATTCCACATATACGATCATTACAGGCGGCCTGTGAACGTGTGGGATCTGTACGAGTACCTGGTGGAGGAGCATGACTATAGCGGGTCTTAGCGGTCGGTTTTGCGCTATTGTGCGAAGTAGATATCCCCGGCCGAAGATTCGCACCTACAGGCGTGTGGAGACTCCCCCTGGGGCTCAGAGCCAGACCGACTGGGGTGAGTTTGCTTCGGTGGAGGTGGGACGGGGTCCTGAGCCGTTCAGTGCCTTTATCATGACGTTGGGTCACAGCCGGATGCCGGCGGTGATCTGGCAGCGCAGCAAGGACCAGCTCAGCTGGCTTGAGAGCCACAACGAGGCATACAGGCGCCTTGGTGGTGTGGCTGCGGTCAACAGGATCGACAACGTCAAGACGGCCATTGCCACCGGTAGTGGTGCCTGGGGGAGGATCAATCGGGTGTATCGGGCCTACGCCAGGTCGGTGGGGTTTCACATAGACGCCTGTCAGCCCCGAGCAGCAAACGCCAAGGGCAAGGTCGAGGCCAAGGTGCGCCTGTCGAGGCTTCGGCTCAACCCCGGTGGCCGCTGCTTCGATGGCATGGGGCACCTTCAGAGGTGGACGGACGAGCGCATCCAGCCCTGGTCCAAAGAGGCGATCTGTCCTGCAACGGGGCGAAGTGTATGGGAGAGCTGGCAGAGCGAGCTCAAGCGGCTCCGGCCTGTGGAACAGCTTCCCAGTCCCTTTGATGTGGTGGTGACCCGTCGGGTGCAAAAGGACTGCACGGTGTGCTTTGAAGGGCGCCCCTATCCGGTGCCGTTCTCTTACGTGGGACAGCTGGTGGATGTGCGGGGTGCAGATCTGGAAGGACGGCACACTGCTTCGGGAGCATGCCCGTAGAGGCCCCGGGCGGGTGGTCTATGACCCGAGCTGCTATGAGGGCGAGAGGAGGTCATGGCGCCTCCTGCCCTCGGCAGGATGGGCCGCAAGCTCCCACAGATCCTGCAGATGCCGGTGGAGCAGCGGCACAGGTCGGTCTGGACACCACCTGGGGAGGCTCGAGGTGTTGGGCCTGATGCACGATGCCGAGCTGTCCGAGCAACTGGTGCACCAGGCGGTAAAGGAAAGGAAAACCAGGCCCCCTATCTGTTCCTCGATCGGCTGCTTCAGGCTGAGCAGAACCAGCTTGAGGAGAGGAGGATCGCCCCTTCCTCCCGGGATGGCCCTGGGCGACTTCGACTTCCAGCCGCCAACAGAAAGAGAAGGATACAGACCCTTGACGCCTGCGCATGGATCCGCAGCCACGAGATGGTCCTGTTCCAGGGCCCACCAGGCAAAGGGAAGACCCATCTAGCCGTGGCCCTGGGGTTAAAGACAGTGGAGAATGGCTTCTCAGTGGCATTCTACCGCCTCGATGACCTGCTGCACGCCATGAAACAGGACGCCGAGGTCCCCCCCGCAGGCTCAAGGGAAAGAAGTACCTCAAGGCCTCTTTGCTGATCATCGACGAGGTGGGCTTCCAGAGCCTGAGTTGTCAGGATGCGGCGTTGTTTTTCAGGCTTGTAAACTACCGGTATCAAAGGGGCAGCAAAAAATTGTTCTGAATCGTCACATAGCTGACACGGATACCTTCCAGCTGAAGAAGAGACTCCAAGCGATTACATCCGTAAGATGGGTGCTTCAGCGCAAGCTCTTTGATCTTCTCGACCACCTCCGGCGGGGTGGTTTGGGGATGGCTCTTGTGCACAGGAGGAAGATCTTTCAGGCCTTCAAGCCCGTGTGTTTGGAATCGCCTCTTGTATTCATAAAACTGGGTCCTCGAAATACCACGCCTCCGGCAGGCTTCCGATACGTTATTCAATGCCTCCGCAAGTTCCAGAAGGCTGAGCCTCTGTTTGGCAAGTTTCGTCGCTGCATCCATCTCCGCTCCTCCTTGACTTTGTTACTTTGTTACCAATCAACTCATCTGTCACGGTAGAAGCTTAAGAGTACAGAAGATCGATGCCGTAGTAATATTAGTACTGTTTGGTGTAAAATCTCATTTGGCCTCCTCATTTTGCTTTGTTGTTTCAATTTACACTGAAGCAACTCTAACATGCCCCAGGAGGAGGCCTTAACCTTAATAAGTATCAAGTCGCTCCACCGGATGCCAATTCTGCCTCGCTCCATTGCCGCCGGTGACCTTGATCGTTATATTCCCTTCAAAGAATACCTTGCATTTTCGTTTCACATCAATTATGTTGTAATGCAAAATAATACATTGGAGGCAATGTATGAGTAAAGCTATTTCTGTAAGGCTCCCTGATCATCTGGCTTCAAAACTATCTGAAATTGCTAAAGAAACAGAGAGGTCAAAATCTTTTCATGTTCAGAAAGCATTGGAGGCTTATTTGGCTGATTTAGCGGATCTGCAGGTCGCAATAGATCGATTGCACGATACATCCGATCCTGTTGTCTCGATAGATGAGATGAGGAAAGAGCTTGAGTTATAAGATAGCATTCAAGAAGTCAGTCTCACGCGACCTCAAGAAAATAGACAAGGCTCAGGCAGATAGGATTCTTAAGAAAATTGAAAAATATCTACCTGAGAAAGCAGACCGTTTCCCAATGCTGACAGGAAAGTTCTCGGCATTAGGGAAATTTCGAGTTGAAGAATACAGGGTTATTTTCACCATCATTGAGGATACGGCCCTTATCTTGAGAATCAGTCATCGGCGAGAGTCTTACAGATAAGAATATATAACAAATCGCTCCACCTGACCGTTATTCCGCTGCGGCCTTCGGCCTTGCTCCATAGCGGCAGGTGAGCTTGGTCGTTAGGCCATATCCTCCAACAAGGATAAGTCAGGATGGGGAATCCGATTACGGCTATATCCATAGATGAGATCACAGAGTCTTGCCAACGATGGAAAATCCATGAATTTGACCACATTCGAATGCAGCAGGAATTATAGACATTGCTGGGCCGCGGCGTAGATCTCATTAGTAAATGTGTTTTGAAACGCGACGGGAAGTTCTGAGCCGGCCAAGGTCTTTTTCTTCAAATCGGAAGCAACCGATGCGAAGGGATGAAGTAAACTTGTTCGATATAGCCAAAACTGCCCGTTTGGTGATCGAATTTACTGGTAACTATTGCCTATTAAGAGGAGAAGAATCTCATGAAGGCCGGAATAGCTTTCAGTACTGATCGTGATTCGTGGCAAGCAGGAAGAAAAGCGGCTGAAGGGGCCATGGAGTCTTCTGGTCAGCCTGTTTTGACTATTCTATTTACCACGGACTCTTATGACCAGGAAAGAGTCTTTGAAGCTGTTAGGGAGGTAGTAGGCGATTCAAAGATAGTGGGTTTTTGTAGTGGGGGAATCATCACTTCCGATGAGGTGCTTAATAAGGGTGTGGGGGTCTGCATTCTGGGTGGTGATGAGCTTAAGGTTGCGACCTCGTTACAGGAAGGTCTCAGCAAGGACCCATACAGTGTGGGGCAACGCGCAGGTAAAGAATTGCTTGCCAGTGGAATAGATAAGGGAACAGTATTTGTCTTTCCTGATGGATTTGGGGCTAATATTTCGGAGATGGTCCGTGGCGTGTACAATGCAATGGGACCTGATTTCAAATACTTGGGAGGCGGCGCTGGAGATAATCTCAGATTCTTTAAGACATACCAGTTTACCGAAAGAGGTATTGCAAGCGATGCACTGGCAGTAGCTGTTCTGGATGGTATTAAGAATCGGGTGGCCATCGGACATGGTTGGAGGCCCAAAGGGGAACCAGTAATTATCGGAGACGCAGAGGGAAAGAGGGTCTTCGAAATTGATGGCAGACCGGCTTTTGAGGCCTATAGTGAGCGATTGGGAGGTATCACCGTTGAAGATTTTCCAGAATACGGAATGAAATATCCTCTCGGCTTTCCAGATATCTCAGGTAATTATCTTATCAGGGATCCTTTGCGCGTTAATCCTGATCAAAGCATCGAATTTGTAACGGAGGTTCCAAGCAATGCGGTTGGTTATATAATGGAAGGAAATGTTGAGGAGCTGATTGAAACAGCGGGATCGGTAGGAGAAAAGGCCGCTAAAGGGATCGTCCAACCCCAGTTTGCCCTCTGTCTCGATTGTATTTCACGGTATATGTTGTTGGGCGAAGAATTTAAAAGAGAATTAGAAGTTATTAAAGAAGCTGTAGGCAAAAATATCCCTATAATAGGGGCTCTAACGTTTGGAGAAGTAGGGAGTTATGTTGATGAAGTTCCTTTATTTCATAACAAAACTTTAGTTTTAACGGTTTGCGGAAGCGAGAAAGAGGGAAGTGGAGATGGGTAAAACAGTAAATGAGAACTCAAAACATAGATTTCTTGCCTCTGAGTTATCCGCTCTTTACGAAATTTCTTCCATATCGCTCTCAAATTCAGAAGAAGATATTATAAATATGGCTGTAAAAAAAGCAACAAGGCTTTTCCCTGTCCGTTATCTTGCTCTATTCTGGGGCCCAAAAGATAATCCCCAACTGGTTGCCTCTTGGGGATTTAGAGACGCAAATGATATACCAATCAGAATGAGCCAAAATGGGCCCAATCAATTTCATTTCTCTTCTGGAGACCAAGAATATCAATTAGTGCTGTTCATGGAGCAGTCTGCTCAAATAAGTTCTCGAGAAAGGCGACTCTATACTGTCTTTGCTCGAAGCTTGCAAGATGCACTGCTGACAGCCAAAAGCATCAAAGAACGTCAACGTGCGGAGGAGGCCCTGCGCAAGAGAGAGAAAGCTCTCGCCTTAATTCTTGAAAACAATCCGGCAGGAATTATCTTAATAGACTCTCAGACACGGAAAATTAGTTGGGCCAATTCAAACGCACTCAAAATGATTAACGCTTCCAGAGAAGAAATTCAAGGGCATATATGCCATGCATTTCTCTGCCCTGCAGAGGAAAACAGATGTCCTATCCTTGACATGAACCAATCGGTGGACAAATCAGAACATATATTAATAACTTCAGATGGTAAAAAAATACCGATTATAAAAAGTGTAACTCTTGTAAACTATGAGGGCAGGGATCATCTGATGGAGACATTTTTCGACATCTCAGAGCACAAGCGACTTCAAGCACAACTCCGTCAGGCTCAGAAGATGGAAGCAATCGGTACCTTGGCCGGAGGGATCGCCCATGACTTCAATAATATACTTACCGCAATGATCGGTTACACCGAGTTGGCGTTGGTTGATGTTCAAAAAGGGACCCAGCTATATGAGAATTTGCAGGCGGTGATCAAGGCCGGAAATCGGGCCAAAGACCTTGTGAAACAGATCCTCGCTTTCAGTCGTCAGACGGAACAAGAGCGAAAACCCGTCCAGGTCAGTGTCATTGTCAAAGAAGCCCTCAAACTGCTCAGGGCCTCTTTGCCCGCTACGATTGAGATAAAACAGAATATTCAAAGCGACTCAGACACGGTGCTGGCTGATCCGACTCAGCTCCATCAGGTGTTAATGAATCTCTGCACCAATGCAGCCTATGCCATGCGCGAGCGGGGCGGGACACTAGAAGTCAGCTTGACTGAAGTTGATCTGGATACGGATACCGCGGCCCAACATTCGAATCTTAGTCCGGGGCCACATGTGAGACTGAGGATCAGGGATACGGGCCATGGCATGGCCCCTGAGGTCCTGGAACGGATCTTCGACCCCTATTTTACGACCAAGGAAAAAGGGGAAGGGAGCGGACTGGGGCTTGCTGTGGTCCATGGGATTGTTACGGGTCTCGGCGGCGCGATCACGGTTTGGAGTAAGGTGGGGAGAGGAACGATCTTTGACATTTTTCTTCCAAAAGTCGAGGAGACCTCGAACCTGGAAAGCGCTTGGGAATTGGAACCGGTTCCGGGGGGGAAAGAGCGGATCCTCTTGGTTGATGATGAGGAGGCAGTGGTAGACATTGGGAGACAAATGCTGGAACACCTGGGCTATAAAGTCGTTGCCAGAACGAGTAGCGTTGAGGCACTGGAAGCCTTCCGGAACAATCCGAAGAGGTTTGATCTGGTTATTACCGATATGACAATGCCGAATATGACGGGCCAGGAGTTGGCCAGGAGAATACTCCAAATCCGGCCCGGCATGCCGATTATCCTTTGCACTGGGTTCAGCGAGGCCATCTCGGAAAAGAAGGCAAAGGCAATTGGCATTAAAGCGTTTGTCATGAAGCCTTTTGCGATGCGAGAAATGGCTGATACCGTCCGGAAGGTCCTTGATGAAAGCTAATTTTGAACCACACTACATATTGTAGCTCATGCATTGTAGGGGGCATCTTTCCGATCGGGTTTGCCCGCCAATAGAGTTCCATTTTCAGGCTGATGAAAGCCAGAAGCCTGTAGCAGCTGTTTTCGTCGGTGACGCTCTCCATGGATGTGATTCATCGCTTGAATTCCTTGTCGAGCCTTTCGATGATACTGGTGCTCCCCTCTCAGGGAGGTGCATTCCTCTTCAGGGAAGGAGAAGAAGGTTAGGCACGAATCCAGGGCCTCTCCAATGAGCTAGCGGCCGATGGGAGTTCTCTGCCCCACCTTGAAGACTCGCGTCAAGCTGGGCAGACCATCCATGATCCTCAAGACCACCATGGAAGAGCGGCAACAAATCGCTGAAGCCGCTTAGCTCACACGTCGAGCGGCTCGGTGGGCTTGTATGAGAGGAGGCAAGTGATGAGACAGTTCATACCTTGGAACAGTCAACCCTTGAATGAGTGGGCCGAGAAGTATGCCCAAGGGAGATTCATAGATCTCGACGGACATTCCACTCATTATATCGAGATGGGCACTGGGGAGCCGGTCGTCCTCATCCATGGCTTCTTCTACGACACCTTCACTTGGCACAACAACATGGATGCCCTCGCCAAGCACTTCAAGCTCTTTGCTATCGATCTCTGGGGCTTTGGGTACAGCACTCGCGAGCCATTGGATTATGGTTACCCGCTTTATGCCAAGCAACTCTTGATGTTCATGGACGCACTCGATATTGAGAAGGCTTCACTCGTCGGCCACTCCATGGGTGGTGGTACAGCGATCTACTTCGCAGTGCATCATCCTGACCGTGTCAATAAGCTGCTTCTGGTTGACGCTGCCGGCATGCCCAACCCCATGCCCCTCCTCGGCAAACTCACCAATCTGCCCCTGGTGGGAGAACTGATGTACAAGATGAGAGGTAACTTCATTCGCCGCATGGCGCTCAAGACCAACTGGTTTCATGATAAAAGCTTCATTACTGACAGCTATTTCGAGAATGCCACGCGTTTCCACAAGGTGAAAGGATCGACCGAAGTAATGCTCACCATCCTCCGCAAGCAGTTCTTCGACACCCTGCTGGACGAAGTGCAGGCGCTTGGCGAGTTGAACATTCCGACTCTGATAGTATGGGGGCGTCACGATACCGCCATTCCGTTGGCTCGCGGACGTGATATGCACACGCTGCTCAAGGGATCGCGGCTCGAAGTCTTTGATAATGTGGGGCATTGCCCGCACGATGAGATGTCTGCTCGGTTCAATCAGCTGGCCGTTGAATTCTTATCCTGAGAGGCAAGAAATGCCATAATTCTGCAATCCATTTACAGGTGTCCAGGGCACGAACTTTACGAAGTTAGGGGACGTCAAGTCTTACGATCCCTGTTGATGGGTTTGTTGTTCATTGGGGGCTCCGGTTCCTGGAGAGCCCGGCATTAGAGGAAGAGGTCCGGAGCTCCCGGATCCTAATTGCTTTATAAGGACCTTTCCAGGTTCCTAAGCCGGTGACTGCGTCCCTTGATGTTGAGCACATGACAGCGGTGGAGCAAGGATCCAGAAGGGCAGTGGTCATCACCTCATCTCCGGCCAGTACCTCGGCCCAGTCCTTGATCAGCTTGTTTGTGGTGATGACACACTAAAAAGTCATCTTTCCCCACCCAGGGACAGAAGCCGCAATCCATTAAAGACCACGAGAAGGGACGCCCCCATATCCGCACCAACAGCCATCCATAAAGTGGCCAATCCCGGAATGGCCAACGCGATAAAAACTCCCTTTATCAAAAGCGAGAATGCAATGTTTTGTTTTATGACTTTCAACGTTTTTCTGCTCAACTGTATGACAAAGGGCAACCGGGAAAGATCATCGGTCATCAGGGCGATATCCGCTGTCTCCAGGGCCGTATCCGTGCCGATTGTTCCCATGGCGATTCCCACGCTTGCCACTGCCATAGAAGGGGCGTCATTGACCCCGTCGCCCACCATGGCCACCTTGCCATACCTTTCCATCAACTCTTTGACTATGGCTGTCTTATCCTCGGGCATCAACTCTGCATAGTAGTCGTCTATGGGAAGAGATCTGGCGATCGCTTCGGCTGTCCCCTTATTATCCCCTGTGAGCATCACAATCTTCTTGACGCCGGCGGCTTTGAGACGTTGAAGCGAGGAAGCGCCTTCCTCCCGAACCTCATCGGCGATGGCAATTATCCCAATGGCTTGATCTTCGCTGGCCAAAATAACGGCAGTCTTTCTCTCCTTTTCAAACTCCAGCATTTTAGCATGAATTTGGGCATTACACTTTCCCATCTCTTCCAAGAGCCGGTGGTTCCCTATGTATAAAATTTTTCCGTTGATCTTTGCCTTTGCTCCTTTCCCGGTAATAGCTTGAAAATCAGCGCCAGTTGAATAGTGTATCCCTCTTCGTTCGGCTTCCCGGATGATCGCGTCTCCCAAGTGATGTTCCGAGCGACATTCAATGGCGGCGGCAAACTGCAAAACATCTTCTTCACTCCATGTGTCCAGAGGAACGATATTTGTCACTTTTGGTATCCCCTTGGTGAGGGTACCCGTCTTATCGAAGGCAATCACCTGCAGGGCTCCGGCCTCCTCTAGATAGACACCGCCCTTTATGAGGACTCCCTTGCGGGCTGCGGCGGTAAGGCCGGATACAATGGAGACTGGTGTGGAGATCACCAAGGCGCAGGGGCAGGCTATTACCAGCAGGACCAATGACCGGTAAAACCAAGCGCTGAAAGGTAAACCGAACGCCAACGGCGGCACCGCCGCCACCAGGAAAGCGACCCCTATCACAGCCGGGGTGTAATACCTGGCAAATTTTTCCACAAAGCTCTGAGATGGGGCTTTCTGAGCCTGCGCCTCTTCCACCATGTGGATGATTCTGGAGAGGGTAGTGTCCTTATAGCCGTGGGTTACTTCTACCTCAAGCGAGCCGTTTTGATTGATGGTTCCTGCAAACACGGTATCGCCGGGGTTCTTCTCCACCGGCATGGACTCTCCGGTGATGGGGGCCTGATTGACAAAAGAAGTGCCTTCCACAACAAGACCATCTAGGCCAACCTTTTCCCCTGGCCTGATGATGATTCTCTCGCCTATCTGAACGTCCTCAACCGCAACTTTCACCTCATTGCCGTTTCTCAGGACCACTACCTCATTGGGAGACAATTCCATGAGGGAACGGATGGCATTCCTTGCCCTGTCCATCGTGTAGTTCTGGAGGATGTTTGCCACCGAAAAGAGGAACATCACCGTGGCGCCCTCCAGCCATTCCTCTATAATAGCCGCTCCGATTACGGCGACGGTCATAAGAAAATTTATATCCAGGCTGAATGTCCTGAGCGCCATTAGTCCCTTTCTGGCAATGAAGTACCCGCCTGTAAGCATTGCCAGGATATAGAGGGGGTCGGTTACTCTGTGAGGATAGCCTGCCAATGAAAAGGCAAAAGCGGCCAATATAAAGCCGCCCGAAATAATGGTAAGAATCAGGTGTTTGCGGCGTTCCCAGAAAGACTCGATGGGCCTGTCCAGCCCTTTGAGCCTGGCTTTCATTCCGGTTTCGTTAACCGCCTGAACGATTTGCTCCGGCTTGATGCGGGCGGGATCATATTCCACCCTGACTTCCTGACCCACCAGGTTAAAATGCAAGTCATTCACCCCGGGGAGTTTTCTGAGCTGTTTTTCGATGAGGGTTGATTCGTCAGAGCAGTCCATTCCATCGACTACTACCACCACCTGGTTACATTCATCCGCCCGGGATAAGTGATAACCGGATTTTTTTAATTCCCTATGTATCTTTTTCGGGTCAAACAGGAGGGGATCATAGTCGATTCTCAGCTTGGAGGTGGCAAAGTTGAGGGAGGCGGTTTTCACGCCATCTAATTTCTCGATGTCCTTGGCCAAGGTGGCAGCGCAGTCCGCACAATCCAGGCCTGCAACGGTTCCTTCCCAAGTCTCGGTCTTGGAGTCATTCTCCATCTCAATACTCTCTATTTGAATGTATCCTGTATGTCGTGGAAAATGGATTTGGACATCTACTGATGGGTTGACATGATAACACAATCACACTGCATTGTTGACAGCCAGCCCCTTGTGTCCGTCAGTGACTACGTAGCAGGGAGCAAGAAGAGCTCTTCGGTTGAGATCCTCAAGGAGGCTCCCCGAGCATGCGGCGGCCTCACTTGCGGCCATCTCAAGGGCCAAAAGGCGCTTGTACCCCCAACACCGCAAGCACCGGCACCCAGGCCACCCTTCCGGCAAAGATGGAGGGCGTCGAAAAAGAAGACCGGGTGATGCTGCTCGAGGAAGCGCCCCACCTCTTCTTGAAATTTGCCTTGCGCACTGATAGGCTTGCCCAAGCAAAGCGCTGAAGCGGACCGCCGTATAACATCGAAAAATTCCGTTAGTCCCGTTATGTTCGGAGCCGCTTGACCTGCAGGGTTATAAAAATAAGACAAAATCCAATGAAAGAAGCCATTATAATCGGAGCGAGTTCTGGTATAGGAAAGGAACTCGCCAAAATTCTTGATGCAAAAAAATATAGTATTGGAATTGTAGGAAGAAGGGTAAATTTATTAAAAGAACTCCAAAGTACGCTTCGGAATAACTCTAATGAGCTTAACAGAAGTATTTTCATGCCTCTAGGGTGCCACGCCCAGGCGTGACATGGCAGTTAGTTAGAAAATAGCTTTCGTTCACCCGGGCTAGAGGCTCGAGGTTAAAGGCACATCCGCCTAGTCTTGAATGGGTAGGGGAAGCTTTAGCCTCCCCCGGACCAGAAGGGAGCGACTAAAGTCGCCCCTACCCCCTTCAATTTCGTTCAGGGCACCTCCCCGAGCCGGCCGTGGAGTGCTTGCTATTTTCATGACCTCAAGGGTGTCACGCCCAGGCGTGACATGGACAGTTACGTACAAGAATTTCAGGGTTCCCCAAAGGTATCACTCTTACAAGAAGAGATGGTTCATCGGTTCCCTTGTCCTGACCCAGAAGCGGATCATGGGCTTCGCCTATTGGAAACCCATTCTCAATATTCCTCTTGATGACCCACGGCTCAGCGAAGTCTCATGGTCGTCAAATGGGGAGCGGGCCCTGTGTGCGACTTTTGAGGCGGGTCTCTTTTTCGACGATTGGTCTGGTTTAATCAGTTGTTGCTTTTTCACAGAGCTATGGGCCCGATTCCTCTCAGCGGGAGGGCTAGCCCAACGGGCCGGAGGCTGGGGCGGAGGGCCCGAGAGGGATGGCTGGCGGGTTGAGGCAGCTTGGCGGTGGATGGGGACTCCCGTGTTAGGCTCAACACCAGGAAAATTGTGGAGCACAGTCCAGGCTATGCTGTTCCGAGCTTGCCCTCGGATGAGGCCGCCTGAGGGAGCAGGATTCGGAAGGTGCTTCCCTTGCCCACTTCGCTTTCCACTTCGATTCCACCCAGATGGGCGTCCACAATCCCCTTGACGATGGCTAGCCCAAGTCCAGTTCCCACCACGTTGCGGGTTTGTTCGTTTTTTATTCGGTAGAAGCGGTCGAAGATCCTCTCTCTGTCTTCCTCCGGGATGCCCAGGCCCGTATCCGAGACCTCCACCCATACGTATTGGCCGCGTGTTCCCAGGGCCAGTCGCACTTCGCCTCCTGTTGGTGTGTAGGAGATGGCATTGGAGAGAAGGTTGGAAAAGACCTCCTCCAGGGCATCGTCATCACCCATCACAGGAGGAAGCTCGGGGAAGGGGAGGACCCGAAGGTGGAGGCCTTTGCGTTCCGCCATTGGCTGGAATTGTTCTGCGATTCGCTCCACAAGGGAGGCAATGGGAATGGGTTTCATTGTGGTCACGATGCAACCGGCTTCTATCCTGGCCAGATCCAGCAGATCGTTGATCAGGGCTATCATGCCTTGGATTCGTTGCTGGGCTCGAGATATTAGCGCCCGCTGACGGGCCGTCATCCCGTGGGTCATCTCCATCTGGACCACGTCAAGCTGCTGCTTTACGGCCGCCAACGGGGAGCGGAGCTCGTGGGCCACCATGGCCACGAAGTCGGATTTCATCCGATCCATCTCTTTCAAGGAAGTGATGTCTTGAATTAGGGTCACACAGCCGACGGCTCCTTCCTCTGACAGGTACACGGGACTTACATGGGCGCGCAGGTCACCCACTCCTTTTATGGAGAACTCGCTGCACCGGGTTGACCCAAGCGGGTCCCCGAGCACTTCATCAACCATACGGGTCAACTCGGGAGGGGCGATCTCGCCCAACGGACGATCCAGAAGAATGCCGTCTTGGATATCCAGGAGCCGCTCTGAAGGGGGATTATGTAGGACCACCCTTCCCTCCTTGTCCGTCACGATCACCCCATCGGCCATGGAATAGATGATGGCCCTGAGGCGGCTTTTCTCTTGGGCGAGGTCCAGGAGACTCCTGGCGCGCTCGGCTCTCAGCCGCTCGGCTTCCTGATGAAGCTGGCGGTGCTCCAATGCCCTTCTCAACACCATCCGCAGTTGCTCCGGTGTGAAGGGCTTGGAGATAAAGTCGTAAGCCCCCTTTTTCATGGCCTCCACGGCCAATTCCACTGTGGCGTACCCGGTGATCACCACCACCACCACATCCAATTTCTCTTTCTTTATCCATTCCAGGACCTCCATGCCGGACATGCCGGGCATCATGAGATCCAGCAGCAAAAGGTCCACGGAACGGCCCTTCAGGACTTCGATACCCTCTTGTCCATTGCAGGCCAACTCGGCCAAACAGTCCATGGACTCGCAGATGCGGGCGCATCCATCCCTCATCACGCGCTCGTCATCCACGATCAGGATCACGGGGCGGTCGGCGATCTCTCTCTTTTCCATTTACCCTCGATCTCAGCGGGAGAGGAGTTTCTTCACACGGGTGGCTATCTCCTCCGGGTCCACTGGCTTGTCCACGTAGTCATCGGCCTCGGTCTCCATGCCCATGCGGAGTGTGTAGCGGGATTCATGAATCTTGGAGCCCACTGCGGTCAGAAGCAGCACGGGAATGGTCGAAAGTGAGGGGTCGGCCTTCATCTCTTTGCAGACCTCAAAGCCGTCCTTGTCCGGCATCATCACGTCCAGCACCACCACATCCGGTTTCTCAGATCGTACCTTCTGGAGCCCCTCGATTCCTCCGTATGCCTGGATGACCTCGTAGTCTTGGGCCTCAAGAAAAGCAGTAATGGTTTCGACCAGATCAGGATCATCGTCAACGACCAAAACCTTCGGCATGGCTCCTCTCCTTTCTTGTGAATCAAGCATCAAGCAGTGCTGCCTCCTTCAGGATCTGAGGCACGACTTCCTCTTTCCCGATGGCCATGATATGGACTCCGTCGCATATCTGATTTTCCCGGATGGCCCGTATCATGCGGGCAGCGATCTCTATCCCCACGCGGAGGGCCTCCCCTTTGGGGGCGGATTTCATCTCGTCGATCAGCGGTTGGGGAACGAAGACCCCAGGGACGTTCTTGTTCATGAAGTCCGCCATTCTCCAGGAGGTCAAAAGGATGATTCCAGCTAGAATCTTTACCCCGAACGGGCGTGCATATTCCATGAAGCGCTGAAATTTCTCAAGGTCGTAAACGGCCTGGGTCTGGAAGAACTCGGCTCCGGCCTCGACCTTTTTCTCGAATTTGATCAACTGGGGCTCGATGGGATTGGCCTCGGGAGTCACGATGGCCCCGGCACAAAATTCTATCCCCCCGTCCAGCTGGTTTCCCCCGAGATCCATTCCCTTCTCCATGGTCCGAATGGCGGCCAGCAGTTGGCATGAGTCCAGGTCAAAGACCCCTTTGGCGTCTTTGTGATCACCCACGACCACGGAGTCGCCGGTGAGACAAAGGACATTGTGTATGCCCCGGCTGTGCGCAAACAGCAGATCCGCCTGGAGGGCAAGACGATTGCGGTCCCGGCAAGTCATTTGAAGGATGGGCTCGCCGCCTTGTTCCTTGACCAACAGGGCGCCACCGAGGGAGGGATAGCGCATCACGGAGCTTTGGTGATCCGTGACGTTGAGGGCATCCACCTGATCCTTCAGCAGATCGATGTGATGGAGCATATGTTGCAGATTGGTTCCCTTGGGCGGGCCAATCTCTGCAGTAACCACGAATTTTCCAGACTGAAGGATCTCCCGAAAACGAAGGCGCATGGTTTATCTCCTTTCGGTGTCGAGGATCCTCATGTAGCCGGGTTTGGGTGGAGCCTGATAGTTGCGGGGCGGCTGCATCTTTCTCATCCGATCCAGCTTGCCTTGCTCCTTGAGGCGTTGATAGATCAAGGTCCAAACGCAGTCTATCTCAGGATCGATCTCGCACTTGCCGTTGTTGGTCCCACCACAAGGACCGTTGACGAGCCCCTTGTGGCAGCTGGTCACCGGGCAAAGCCCCCCGGTATCCCCTAGAATGCACTCCCCGCATTGGGTACAGATCTCCTCGAACAGGCCTATGCCCCTCTCCTTCCCGATGAACAGGGTCTCCAGCGCGGGCACCACGGGCACCTGGATATGCCTTGAGATGGTCTGGACCCCGAAGGCGCACGTCATGATGAGGGCCGCTTGCGCCTGGGAGATCTCCTCCGCATGCAGCTCCATGGCCTCGTGGGAGATTTCGTCGCAGGCTACAGGGATGACCATGGTGCCTGTGATGACCTTCCCCTGTTGCTTGAGATTGTCGGCCATCTGCTTGACCTCGGGGGCCCCGCCCGTATGGCAGAGGGTTACGCAAGTCCCGCAGCCGAAGAGGAAGAGGCTTTGGGCCCCTTGCAGCAGCGAAAGGATCTCCTCAAGGGGCTTCTGTCTCGTGATGGATCGGATCATGGCCGTCCCTCCGAGCAATGGATTAGTTGGGCCGCCTCCAGGGGTTCATCTCTCCTTGTCGCAGCGGAGACATCGTTTGGCCTCCTCAACCGCCTGTTGCTCCGTGTAGGCTTGTTCCACCTCCATGAAGCCCGCGATTCTTTGATCCGGCGGCAGTATGGGGATCTCCAGCCTCTTCCTCTCTTCCAGTTCCTCTTGATCCGCTGCCATCTCCACTTGGTGTTCGATGTCGCACTTCTCATCCCGGATCTCCACTGGAGTAGTGTCCCCCCTGAGGTACTTGTCGATGGCCACGGCTGCCCTGCGACCTGCAGCGATGGCCTGGATGACGCTGGTGGGCCCCGTTACGAAGTCCCCCCCCGCAAAGATCCCCGGCAGATTGGTGGAGAGGGTGTTGGGATCGACTTGAAGGGCTCCCCAACGGGCCCGCTCCAGTTTCGTGTCCTCGGGCAGGAAGGACAAATCCGGTGCCTGCCCCACGGCGGGAATCACTGTTTCGGCCTCAACGAAGAACTCGCTTCCCTCGATGGGAATCGGTCTCCTGCGGCCAGTATGGTCAGCCTCACCAGGGATCATTCGGATGCACTCGATCCCCTTGACCCGCCAATTCTCGTTGATGATGCGGGTAGGGGCGACCAAGAAGTGGAATTGAACGCCCTCTTGCAGGGCCTCTTCGTATTCCCGATCCGTAACCGGCATATCCTCCCGAGTCCGTCGATAATAGAGATGGACCTCCTCGGCCCCTAACCTGAGCGCTGCCCTGGAGGCATCCAAGGCAGTGTTGCCTCCACCGATGACCGCTACCCTAGGACCCACCTGAAGGGATTTGCCCACCTTTATGTCCCGCAGGAAGCTGAGTCCATACATGAGTCCTTCGACTCCCTCAATCTCCCCAGGGATCCCGATTCGCTGGCTCCTCTGCGCACCGGCTGCAATGAAGACAGCGTCGAAGCCCCCTTTGAGGAGCTCTTCGACGCTGCGTTGGCTCGTCACCGGTGCGTTATATCGGATTTCCACCCCCCTGGCCTGGATATATCGAATCTCCCTCTGGATGACCTCCTTGGGGAGTCGGAAATCGGGGATTACCACCCCCATCATCCCCCCTCCCACGGGAAGGGCCTCAAACACAGTACATGGATACCCCATCTTTCTGAGGTAGAAAGCGCAGCTCAGGCCCGCCGGGCCTGCCCCAATGACGGCGATCTTCTGGCTATGGCGGATTGGAAAGGGTTCAGGATCCTCTTTCACATGGCTGTAATACCAATCGGCCGCAAAGCGTTTAAGAGCCCGGATGGCCACGGGGTCGTCCAGCTCCCCCCTCCGGCACTTTCTCTCGCAAGGATGATGGCAGATCCGCCCGCAGATTGCCGGGAAGGGGTTTCTCTCCCGAATCAACTCCGTGGCCTCCAGGTACTTCCCCTCTGCAATAAAGGCCACATAATTGGGCACATCGATGCCCGCAGGACAGGCATGCTGGCATGCTGATATGATCATGCCGTCGCAGGCGGCCGCCGGGCATCTCTTTTCAAGGATATGGGCCTCGTATTCCTCCTGGAAGTAGCGGATGGTGGAGAGCACGGGGTTGGCGCAGGTCTGGCCCAGCCCGCACAGAGAGGCGCGTCTGACCGCTTCACCGATCTCTCGCAATCGGTCTATGTCTCCGGGTTTTCCCTCGCCTCGGGTGATCCGATCCAAGATCGAGAGCATCTGCGTGGTGCCGAGTCGACAAGGCGCACACTTTCCGCACGATTCCGCCTGAGTGAAGCTCAGAAAGAACTTGGCGATATCCACCATGCAGTTGTTTTCGTCCATCACCACCATGCCGCCCGACCCCATGATGGAGCCCACGGCCTGAAGGGAGTCGTAATCCACAGGCAGATCCAGGTACCTTGCTGGCACGCATCCACCAGATGGTCCTCCCATCTGGACAGCCTTGAACCTCCTTCCCTTAGGGATCCCTCCACCGATGTCGTATATGATGCCTCGGAGCGTGGTCCCCATGGGCACCTCAACCAGGCCCGTGTTGTTGATCCTCCCCGTCAAGGAGAAGATCTTGGTCCCTTTGGAGCGCTCTGTGCCTATAGAGGCAAAGGCTTCGTCCCCCTCCAGGATGATGGTTCGGATGTTGGCGAAGGTCTCCACATTGTTGATGCATGTGGGTTTTCCCCAGAGGCCGACCCGGGCGGGGAAGGGAGGTCGAGCCCGGGGCATTCCCCTCTTTCCCTCAATGGAGGCGATCAGGGCCGTCTCCTCCCCGCAGACAAATGCGCCCGCCCCTTCCATAATCTGGACGTCGAAGGAGAAATCCGTCCCCAAGATCCCCTGGCCCAGAAGGCCCATCTGGCGGGCCTGGTCAATGGCGACTCGCAGATGCTTCACAGCCAAAGGGTACTCGGCCCTTACATACACGTATCCCTGCTGCGAGCCCATGGCGTAAGCCGCAATGATCATCCCCTCCAGGACCAGATGGGGATTGCCCTCCAAGACGCTCCTGTCCATAAAGGCGCCGGGGTCTCCCTCGTCGGCATTGCATATGAGGTACTTGGGTTGCCCCGGGGCCGTACGGACGAATCGCCATTTGGTGCCCGTGGGGAAGCCCGCTCCTCCTCTGCCCCTCAGACCAGATCGTTCCACGGTCTCGATGACCTCTAAGGGCTGCATTGTGCTTAGCACTTGGCTTAGGGCCGAGTATCCCCCTCGGGCTATGTAGTCATCGATGTTGGTGGGGTCGATCCTGCCGTTGTCGCGGAAGACGATTCGCTTCTGTTTGGCATAAAAGGGAACCTCGTGTTCATAGATGCTCGGCTGCTCCGTGGCAGGATCCAGATAGAGGAACCGACCCAGGATGTTTTTCTGGATGAGGGTCTGTTGGACCACCTCTGGGACGTCCTCTACAGTCAATTTTTGATAGAAGATCTCCTGGGGCAGAATGACGGTGATGGGCCCCCGCTCGCAAAACCCATGACAACCCGTCTTTTTTACCCGGACTCTGGAGGACAGTCCCCTTTGTTGGATCTCCTCCACAAAGGCCTGTCGAACCTGCTCTCCCCCCCACGCACTGCACCCGGTCCCTCCGCAAACGGTCACCGTTGTCTGGCGGGGGTCCTGCTGCTGGAGGAGCCTCCAACGATAGGATTCAAGCTCTTCCACGCTTCGAAAAGGACCCATGGTCCCCCTCACTCCTTGGTCGGAAGTTCACAGGAAGCTGAGTAGCGTCTCAATCCGTTTGGGGGTCATTTTTCCGTAATATGTTTGGTTGACCACCATCACTGGAGCCAGTGCGCAGGCACCCAGGCAGGCGACGGTCTCCAAGGTGAACTTAAGATCCTCGGTTGTTTGGCCCTCCTGGATTCCCAGAAGGTTTCTAACGACCCTGTAGATCCCGCGGCCTCCCCTTACGTGACAGGCCGTTCCCCGGCAGACTCGCACCAGATTTTTCCCCCGAGGAATCATAGAGAACTGGGAGTAAAAGGTCAGGACGCCCTGAACCTCCGCGGGCATGAGGGCAAGGTGACGGGCCACTGGAAGGATCGTCTCTGGGGGGATGTATCCATAGTGCTCCTGAATCCACTGCAGGATCGGGATCAAAGAGTCCCTTCGACGGGGCTTCTCTTTTAGGAACTCCCTCAAATCCTTCAGATCCCCCTCGGTTAGGGTGGGCGATTTCATTGCCTTTCTCCTGGACGCTCTAACCGGATGCAGGTGGTGGCCGACACTGTGGGCGTCTTGCAAATGGGATCCCATTGCCACTGGGCGAGGTGCGCCATAGTCCCTCCCTCGGGACCCGGCACCACGCAGGCATATCCTTCGGGGATCCCAAGCTGGAAGCTCACCTGGGCCATGATGGTTCCCTGCATGGAATGGATCTGCACCAGATCCCCTTGGCGGAGGGACAACGGAGCTGCGTCTTTGGGATTCAGGTGAACCTGGCATTGAGGGAGGGCCGTGGAAAGCCTGGAGGCCCGTTTGGATCTGGTTCCCCCGGAGTAATGAAAGTGGGTCTCACCCCTGAAGGCCCACAGGGGGAAGTCGGGGTTCGGCTCCTTGGGTCTTTCAAGTGCCCCATCCTGCCAACTCATGTCCAGCTTGGATAGACCACCTCGAAAGAGAATTGCCTCCCCTGGCGATCGTTCATCGGGGCAAGGGCAGAAGAGTCCTCCGACCTCGATGCGGGAGTATTGAATTCCCCTGTATGTAGGGACCACGTGGGAGATTTCCTTCATTACGTCGGCGGGACTCTCGTAAGGACCCGTTCCGTCGAGGCGGTGGAGGATCTCGGATAGGATCCACCAATCTGGTTTGGCCGAACCGGGGGGAGACTTGGCCGCTCGGATCCTTTGTACCCTCCTCTCCATGCTAGTGAAGGTCCCGTCCTTTTCGGCAAATCCAGCGGCAGGAAGGACCACGTGGGCCATTTGTGCCGTCTTGGTAGGAAAGAGGTCTTGAACCACCAGGAAATCCAGTCCGCGCAGAGGCTCCATCTCCACTGGCGGCAGCACCCCTGCTGGGTCCTCGCCCATCACGAAGAGGGCCTTGAGCCTTCCCTTTTGCGCGGCCTTGAGCATCTCGCAGAGACTCCAACCGGGCCCCCCAGGGGGCCTCCTGCCCCAGAGCGCCTCAAACCGGCTCAGGCTTGCGGGATCCTCGACGGATTCATAGCCCGGAAGCCATTCTGGCAGGGTGCCCATATCGCAGGCACCCTGCGTGTTGGCGGATCTGTCCAGAGGGTAGAGACCGCCGCCGCTTACGCCGAGGCACCCCAGGAGAAGGGCAAGGTAAGCCAGGTTCTTTACTTTCGGGAGAGGGTTCGAGGATAGGGTAATTAAGGGGCCGAAAAGGACGGCACAACGACGGGTGGATGACATAAGTCGGACGACGCGGCGAAGTGCCTCCTGATTCACACCGGTGGCTTCTTCCACGAGGGAGAGATCCATCATGGATGCCTTTTTTTGAAAGGTTTTCCATCCCTTTGGTTCCCCTTTGAGCAGGTCTCTGCACCATAGCCCCTCTCGGATCAGGATGCTGATCAGGCCCATGATCAGTATCGATTCCGTGCCCGGAGGGATGCGCAGCCAAAAGTCCGCCATGTGGCTCAAGGGGTCCTCCAGGATGCTGACATAGATGAGCTTGGCCCCTTTATGACGGACAGCCTGCTTGATCCTGTAGCTCGCCACAGGGTGGGATTCCAAGGGCTGAGCCCCGATGACGAAGATGACTTCGGCGGCTACCAGGTCCTGGAGGGGGTTGGTGCATGTACTCGTACCCAGAACCTCCCACAGTGCCTTGATGCTGGAGAATGCATGCAACCTGGATCCATTGTCCACATGAGGGCTGCCAATGCCGGCCCTGGCGATCTTCTGAAAGAGATAATTCTCCTCATTGGTGCATTGAGTGGACCCGAAAAAGCCGACCGATTCTGGGCCCCACTGCTCGGTGATACCCTTCAGCCTCTCGGCAACATAATCCAGGGCCTCTTCCCAAGAGGCTGGCTCAAGCTCCTCGCCCTTTCGAAGGAGGGGGTATTGGAGACGGTCGGGATGGTCGAGATAATCGCTCCCGTAATGTCCTCTCACACAAAGGGCTGGCAGGACTAGGGGATTCCCTTTGAGGGGATCTGTCTTGACGATGCGATCTTCCAGCGTGTAAAGCCACATGGTGCATCCGCAACCACAATAGGCGCAGGTGGTCGCCACGCGATCGGAGACCGTCCCTCGATGGGGGAGATCCTTCTCCATTAAGGCCCCTGTGGGACACATTGCCACGCAGGAGCCGCAAAAGGTGCAGTCCGAAAGGTCCAGAGGGGTTTCAAACAAGGTGGCGGGTCTGGCTCGAAATCCCCGATGGATGTAATCGAGGGCGCCGACTACCACCAGTTCATGATCCGCTCGGATGCACTTGCCACAGAGGATGCACTTGCTCAAATCGCGGGATAAAAATGGATTGAGATCCTCTACCTCCACGTAAGAGGGGATGCGGTCGTAATCGATGTGCCCGATGCCGAGCTCGGCGGCCAATTGCCGGAGTCGGCAGCGATTGCCTTTGTCACAGATCACACATGACTCCGGGTGGTTGGAGATCATCAGCTTGATGATGACCCGGCGGGTCTCCTCCACCAGGGGCGATTTGGTCACTATCCGCATCCCAGGGGCAATGGGTGTGATGCATGATGCTAGGAGTCTTCCCGTGGTCTGTTCTTCGACCAGGCAGACCCTGCATGCCCCCGCGGGCTTCAGACAGGGATCGTGGCAAAGCGTAGGGATGGCAATCTCCATCTCCTGGGCTAGCTCCAAAATGGTCATCCCCTCCCTGCCGCTGACCGTGACCCCATCCAAAGTGATGGTGATTGTCTCCACCTACATCCTCCCTCGCCGGCGATGGTAAAATCTCTCCGTTTGGAGATAGAGATGGCGCCCTGAAGAGGAGCAACCCTCCTACCCAGCGGTTAGACAGCGGGTCGTTGACTACCCACGGGGCAGATGAAATAGATTAGGATGGTTCGCAGGACTGGAGGACCGTTCGCCTCTGGACAGCGGCCCGGATCTACCCTGATGACTGCAGGTGAACCTTTGACCTTTTTCCTGGGATTATCGGCCTCAACGGAACAGAGGATCAGTCTTCCAATGGGTAGCCTTAGTAACTAAGAGCACAAAATTCTTTGGCCTGTCAAGTTGTTATTTGCTCTTTTCCCACTTGTTGAGCGATTTTAGGGCTGCTTCAGGGGCTTGGTCCCCCCAGACCCCCACGGGCCATTATCTCTTAATTCCCTGAAGGCATCTTGGAGGGATCCAAACTCAAGGGCTGGGTCGTTTGGGCCTCTTCCTGTGCAGAGGGCGAGGAGACGGGCAGCGTGATTCGAAAGGTGGTGCCTTTTCCAACGCTGCTTCTTACCTGGATCTCTCCTCCGTGTCTTCTCACGATTCCGTAGGTGGTGCTCAGCCCAAGCCCCGTCCCTTTGCCGAAGGCTTTGGTGGTAAAAAATGGATCGAAGATCTTGGCCAAGTGCTCGTCCGGAATCCCGCATCCTGTATCGCTGACCTCCACTTGGACTTTCATCTGTGGCGTTCCTTCATGCCACGTTCGGATGGTGATCCTTCCCTTTCCATTCATGGCCTCTGCTGCATTGACCAAGAGATTGGTAAAGACCTGTTGCATCTGTCCGCCATCTGCCAGGATTGGGGGGAGATCAGGGTCCATCCGGCGGTCTAACTGGATGTTGTGGAATAGGGCCTGGTTTTCTAAAAGGGCGATGCATTTCTCGATCACCTGGTTGATCTGGATCAGGCTCTTCTCTTCCCCTCTTTTGCGGGCGAATTCCAGCAGACCCCTGACAATCTCCTTGCAGCGCAATGTTTGATCCACGATCTCCTGAAGGTCTGCGGCAAGATCTTCATCCTGGATCTTCTCCAGCAGCATGTTGGCGTACATCAAGATCCCTCCCAGCGGGTTGTTGATCTCGTGTGCCACGCCTGCAGCCAATTTGCCCAACGAGGCCAGTTTTTCCGATTGAAGGAGCTGCTTGTAGGTCTCCTCAAGCTGCTGCTGCATCTTGATCCGTTCCCTTAGATCCGTGAAGATCCCGACGGTAGCGATCTCCTGGTCGCCTTCGTAAACGATGGCCGCGGAGATGTGGACGGGGATATGTTCTCCATCTTTGGCAACCAGTGTGGTCTGGGTGGTGGGGAGCTTGCCCGGCGGGCCGTAAGCGTCACTCCGGAGTCGCCTCATGATCTCCTTGGCCATGCCGGGCGGATAGAGTTGGGTAATATGGATCTTTCCGATCACTTCGTTAGAACGGAATTTCAGTAATCGTTCAGCTCCCTCGTTGAAGATGATGATGTTGCCCTTCATATCCGCTGCGATGATGCCATCCACGGAGCTTCGAATGACCTTTTGCAGGAATTCGTTGGCCTTGCGAAGTTCGTTTTCCATTCGAATCCGTTCGCTCAGGTCCCGAATATATACGTAGGTCTTCAATTCTCCCGAGGGACTCCTCGCGAGGGCCAAGTTCATCTCCACGGTTTTGGTGGATCCATCACTTCTCACCAAAGGCATCTCCAGCGTGACCCTTCGGCTCCTCTCCCGGTGCAAGGGCGAGTAGAGGCCCTTGAGCTGGATGCGATTTTCCCTGCGCAGATAACGTGTGATCTCGGAGCCGACAAGCTGGCTCACGGTCAAGCCCAGGATCTCTCCAGCCCTTTGATTCGCGAACTCTATGCGGAAGTCCTGGTCGTAGATCAATATTCCCATGTCTCCCAGCTCGGCGATCTTTTTGATTCTGTCCCTGGCCTCCCTAGCCGAGCGCTCCAAGGCCTTCCTGTGAGAGATATCCTTGATTCCGATGTATCCGATCTCCTCTCCGGAGCCCCTTTTGGCCTTGGTCCAGGAAAACTCCACGGTCTTGGTGTTGCCCTTGGCCGTGATTAGCGTGAGATCAAAGGGCTCGGGGAGAGAGTCTTCGGAGAGAACCCTTAGGATCCATTCCCTTTCCTCAGGAGCAAAGAGCGAAACCAGGTCCATCCCTTCCAATTGCGAGGGGGTGAATTCCGTGATCTGGGAGGCCCACTGGTTGGCGGATTGAACGCGATGGGTCTTTGGGTCGATTTCCAAAAGGCCCAGCCGAAATAGATTCGATATGACTGTGGTCATCCCTTCTTCCAAATGGAAGGGATGAGTAGGGCATCTCCTCGCCGATCTGGAACCCTTATTATCCTGATCCATTGCTTCTTCCAAGACATCCAATAGAAGGAATCCGCCGGGAGGAAGGAATATCCGATGGAAGATCCTCTAGGATATTGTATCAAAATGGGATCTGAGCACAATGGGTCTTCCATGGAAAGGCCGGACCAGAGGCGATGTTTCTCAACTTCGCGGATTCCTCAAAGGTTATAAATACGGAATTCGAGCGCGAGGAAGATAGGAAGAGCAACAATAGCTTAGAAGTGGATGGCTCTGCCGTGCCCAGCCCGGCGTCTGATTGCGTTTCACGAGCTGATGATTATGCGCTATGACAAAATAAAAAGATGAGGATCCCCTCCTTATTGTTCTATGTCCCAGAAGGGGATACCTCATCGGTAACGATTCCTGCGCGGACAGGCCTTATACATTCATCTATCCACCCGGTCTTCGGAAGTGCCCTATTTTTTGTCCGGGTGATGGCCCTGCGGTTCGACCTCCCCTCCAGGAGGTTGCGGCGGAGCCGGCTCTTCCCCGCCTTTTTGTGCCCCAGCCTTCATCTTCATCCCCGGACTCATGGTCATTACTTCCCACGGGGGAGGGAAAGGTCGGCCGATGAGCTTTCGCACTTTGGCCCTTTGTTCATCCGTGAGCAGGCCGAGGATTTCCGTATAGAGCCGAATCCCCCCCAACTGGAGTTGCACGTCCAACTCAGCTATTTTTTTGAGGATATCTTCAACGGCCTGAAGCTCGACGGTGGAACCCCTCAGTGCGAGCTGAAGCTCCAGGCGCAGGGCTCGGGCCCTAGCCCTGTTGAGGACGGTCTCCTTGAGGTGTTGAAAGACACCCTTTTCCACCTGGACCACCTGAGTGGGAGAGAGCCCCAGAAACTCCTTTTTGGCCATAAAGCGCCCGATCCAGGCATGGAGGGAGTTCATCATCCCCATCATTCCGCCCATTCCCTGCATCATGGAAGGAGCCCCCATCCGCGGACCCATTCCTCCCATCATGCCCGACATCATCTGCATCATCTGTGGCATCATCCCCATCATGCCCGGCATCATTTGCATCATGCCGCCCTGCTTCGGGCCGCCTCCGCCTGCCGCAGGGCCATGGGAACGAGACTGCTGGGCGAATGCCGATCCGCCAGAGAGAAGATAAACCACCACCAGACAAGCGACCGACAAAAGGACCAAACATGTTGGCCTCCGTTTCATCCTGCACCTCCTTGTGGGATTTTCCCTGCTAAGGTGTCGTCAACCATTGGAAGGGGGCGGCCTAGGAGGCCTTCCTCCCAGATCCAGCTTTGGGTCTATCGGGGCCTCATGGAAATTTCTTTGGCCTCCACGAGGGCCCTTCGGTTCTCTCCAGCAATCCGCGTGCGCCTTCAAGGGGTTGAGTTGCATGGCCTCCACCCAGTGTCGGGCAAATTCCAGCATCCGTTTCCGAAGCGGGAGAATCCCCCTGTTGGATCCTTTCCAGCCGTTTCCACTAAAACCGCGGGTCAAGGAATTGGTGGTGGATGCGGCCAAAGCCCGACTCCTTTTGGAAGAAAGGGCCGGGATTCTGGCCCCCGGTTCAGCTTAGATACCGTGCTGCGTCAGCAAGGAAAGAGAAATTCAACGATCGGGGAAAAAGGCGATGCCCCATAAACAGAAGGGGGCTCAGCAGTCTGTGTTCCGAATCGGCGTGCGATGTTCAAGGCCCCGTTTCCCAGAGGGACAGCTAGTATCGATTTCAATCCACGTGGCTCTGGTTCTCTTGTCTCGAATGCCTTTGACCCCACAGACAGATCATCCCTCCTGCGGTTGGTCATGAAGGTCTCTCGAAGCGGCTCTTGAAAAAATTGTACAGGGGCACGAAGACCAAAGCAATGTAGATGCCATAGAGGAAGCTTTCAAACAACCCCAACAGAAACGATTTCCAACTGATCCACTCGAAACCGGGGAGGAGTCGGGTCCATGCCTGATACATGGTATTACCTGGGAAAATCAGGTCATATGCAACGCAGAGCACATAGCTTATGGCAAAAAGAAGCCCCAGTGATATGCCCACCGTTCTCCAATTGAGATATCCCATCAGGTCACCTCCTTGGACATACAGGTCCTTCCCTCAACGTCAGGACGACGGATAGTTCTCGGGTGCCGCTTCAAATTTGGAGAGGCACTTCTCAGAGCAGAAGAAGAGCCGTTGATCGCCCCTTCGAATCATGGCGTGGGCATGATCCGCATCGATTTCCATTCCGCAGACAGGGTCTACGGCCTTTCGGGATGGAAGGTCGGGTTGCTCGGGTTCCTCGGACCCATCTCCATGGTGACCTCCTGCATGGCGGGCTCCATGACCTCCCATATGGGCACCGCAGCCATGCTTCATCATCATATAGAAGGCTCCTCCGAGAATCAGAAACCAAAGGATACTTTCCATGGAACCAACTCCTTTCGCACTTCATCCCCGGTCGTCGGGGACTTACGCTCAGACGTCCTTCCCACCTTGGGAGACATGGGTCACAGCTTGGATGCTTTGGCTCAACACGAGCCAGACCGTCAAGGGTATGAGACGGAGACATCTGTGATCTTGGGGGCCCTGTTCCCCATGGAGATTTGAGTTTAGCCACTCTGGCCCACCAACGCCCGGACGGTGGACCAACGAGGGAAGAACATGGGCACACGTTTCCGATAGTCCTCGAAATCCGCACCAAAGCGTTCGGCGAGGGTCCTCTCCTCCTTTTTGGCCAAGCGATAGTAAGCCGCTACGATCACTGGGAAGAGAAGGAGGGTAATGATGGTCGGCCAATGAATCAACTGTCCCAGGAGAGCCAAGAAGATGCCGGTGTATTGAGGGTGTCTGAGGCCTCCGTAAAGGCCGGTCGTCACGAGACGGTCTTCTTTTTGGGCGGCATATACCTGCTTCCATCCCAGGAACAATAAACAAACACCCGAAAAGACAAGGACATATCCCACAAGCATTTCGAGCAATGCACCGAGTTCATCATAGCCGAGAAGCGTCGCCCACAGATGGCCCTTGCTGTGGAGCCATGGGATATGCAGACCAAAGATCGAAGTCAAAAAGTACACGGTCAACGGGAAACCGTACATCTCCGCATAGAGTGCGATCACGAACGCCTGCAACAACCCTGCGTTTCTCCATTCTTTCACGCTTCGAGGGGCCAGCGTGCGGAAGATAAGCCAAGAGACGAGGGCGACCATTACGACCGCGGCGCCCCACTGACCTCCCAACGCTATGGAATGGCTCTCCTCCATGGTTTCACCTTTCAAAGGAAACGGCCGATTTACCGATCCTCCGAGCTCCTGGTAATGGCCCTCTTCAGCTTGGTGGAGACTTCACCGGCGATCTCGCGCAGCCGGTCGCTTTGGATCACCCCCAGGGCAGAGGCCGGGTTTATAGCTGCAGCGTGTACCTTTCCGTCATCCCGCTCGTAGAGCACGACATTGCAGGGAAGGAGGAGCCCCACGTCCAGATCGGCCTCGAGTGCCCGGTGGGCGAAGGGAGGGTTGCAAGCACCTAGGATTATGTAACTGCGGAAGTCCACGCCGAGTTTCTTCTTGAGGACGGCCTTAACATCGATCTCGGTGAGTACGCCGAAACCTTCCCCTTTAAGGGCCTCGGTGACTCTGGAGACGGCATCCTCGAAGGGGAGGTCCAAATCGATACTGAAGGCGTAGGATCCGGTATCTTCCATGACTAGACTCCTCAGTGGTCAAGGTCCCGCTTGGCGGCCAGGTAGAAAAGGTAGGGAATGTGGCCCAAAGAGGAGCGCCTCGGACGCTCCTCCTCGGGCGTTTTGGTCAATAGACCGAACGCATCCAGCCGGTTCTCTTGTCAATGGCGATGCGATCCACCAGAGAGCCGTCCTTGGTGAGGATCTCGGCCTCGAAGACGCTCCCCTTATCCTCGATCTTGCCCAGCTTCAAGTTGGGATTCCGGGTGGCCTTGAGATGGTTCTCCAGCAGCGCCCGGGCGTCCTTTTCCTCCATCTGCTTGGAGCCACCAGGGGTCTGGGGGCTCGAAGGGGGCTGACCATAGCCGGGTCCCATGCCCCAACCTCTACCCATCATTCCCAGCCCCATCATCCCGGGTCCCATACCCCAACCTCGTCCCATCATCCCGGGTCCCATCATTCCGGGTCCCATCATTCCGGGTCCCATCATGCCCGGTCCCATGCCGTATCCACCCCATCCTCCGCCCATCATCATTCCCGGACCCATCATGCCGTAGGGCGAACCCCATCTGGGTCCCATCATTCCGGGTCCCATACCGTATCCACCCGGCCCCAGAGGTTGCCCGCACCATGGGCAATACCATCCTCCGGATGCGGGACCGGGGGGAGCTTGGTAGCCCGGGGCCATCTGGGCTTGGGATACGGCCGCTGCAAGGGGCAAGGACAGAAGCGCCGCTATAACGATCCATCTCTTTGTCATCTTCATGCCATCCTCCCATATGGGGTATAAGGTTACTCCTCCTTCTTTTGTTCCTCGAGGAATTTTTCAGGGTCCTTGGCGAACCGCTCTTTGCAGCCCACTGCACAGAAGTAGTAAGTCTTTCCTTTGTATTCGTAATTGGCGGCCGCCCTCTTTTCGTCCACAGCCATTTTGCAAACAGGGTCGATGGCCATGGGACTCACCTCCTTTCTTGTTGGGTGGGGATGGCCCCCCATCCCTTTCGTGTTCGGTGGAGGTTTACTCCACGCGGAGCCCTCACGCTGCATGCTCTAGTGTCGGGGGCCTGAAGCGTCTCAAGCGAAGGGCGTTGGTCACTACTGTCACCGAGGACAAGCCCATGGCCGCGGCGGCGAAGATGGGATTGAGCAGGATGCCGAAGAACGGGAAGAGGACGCCTGCAGCCACCGGGATGAGGATCGTGTTGTACGCGAAGGCCCAGAAAAGGTTCTGCTTGATGTTTCGGATGGTGGCCTTGCTCAGGGCAATGGCGGTCACCACCCCCGTGAGTTCCCCGCTGATCAGAGTGATATCCGCCGACTCGATGGCCACATCGGTTCCGGTGCCGATGGCGATGCCTACATCGGCCTGTACCAGAGCCGGGGCGTCGTTGATCCCGTCACCTACCATGGCTACTCGTTTGCCCTCTGCTTGAAGTTTTTTGATCTCCTCGGCCTTCTGATCCGGGAGGACTTCAGCCAGGACCCGGTCCACCCCTACTTGTCGGGCTATGGCCTCGGCGGTCCGAACGTTGTCCCCAGTGAGCATGATGACCTCGAGACCCAGACGGTGAAGGGCCTCGATGGCCGACTTGGAGTTCTCCTTGAGGGTGTCGGCTACAGCCACGATCCCGGCGAGGCGATGGTCCACGGCAATGAACATTGAGGTCTTGCCTTGCGAGGAGAGGGTCTCGGCCTTGGCCTCCATGCCCTCCAGGGAGATGGAGCGGTCCTTCATGAGCTTGAGGTTGCCCATGAGGACACGGCGGTCATCGATGACCGCCTCGATACCATGCCCCGGAATGGCATTGAAGTCCCGAGGGTCCGAGAGGGGAAGCCCCCTGGCCGAGGCCTCCCGGACCATGGCCTCTCCCAAGGGGTGTTCGGACCCCCGCTCGGCGGAGGCCGCCAGCCGCAGGACATCCTCCTCGGTCCAGTCCGCGGAGGCGACCACGTCCGTGACCGAAGGTTCGCCCCGTGTGATGGTGCCGGTCTTGTCCAGCACCACAGCGTTGAGACGGTGGGCCGTCTCCAGGGCCTCGCCGCTGCGGATCAGGATGCCGCTTTCGGCCCCCTTTCCAGTCCCCACCATGATGGAGGTGGGGGTGGCCAATCCCAAGGCGCAAGGGCAGGCGATGATCATGACGGCCACGAAGTTGAGCACTGCGTAGGTGAGGGCGGGCTCGGGTCCGAAGAGGAGCCAGACTATGAAAGTGATCACGGCGATCCCGATGACCGCTGGCACGAAATAGCTGGCGATCACATCGACCAACCTCGCGATGGGGGGCTTGGATCCCTGGGCCTCCTCAACCATCTTGATGATCTGGGCCAGCATGGTGTCCTTGCCAACCTTAGTGGCCCGGAACTTGAACGTCCCGGTCTTGTTGATGGTGGCGCCGATCACCTCGTCGCCCACGTTTTTCTCCACAGGGATGGACTCGCCGGTGACCATGGACTCGTCCACGGCCGAGCGCCCTTCGAGGACCACCCCATCCACCGGGATCTTCTCCCCCGGCTTGACGAGTACCGTATCGCCGATGCGGACCTCCTCCACCGGGATCTCCACTTCCTCCCCGTCCCGGATGACAACGGCGGTCTTGGCCTGAAGGCCGATGAGCTTCTTGATGGCCTCAGAGGTTTGGCCCTTGGCGCGGGCCTCGAGCAGTCTGCCCAAGAGGATCAGGACGATGATGGCCCCGGCCGTGTCAAAGTAGACGTCGGCGGCAAGGCCTTCGGCCGCAAACAGCGAAGGGAAGAAGGTCGCCAGGACACTGTAAAGGTAGGCAGCGCTGGTCCCCACTGCGATCAGCGTGTTCATATTGCTGGTCTTGTGCTTGGCGGCTGCCCAGGCCCCTCGGTAGAACTGCCATCCCACCCAGAACTGGATGGGGGTCTGAACAAGGAGCTGAAGAAGGAAGTTTAACTGACGGCTCAGGGGAAGGACGTGGCTCAGACCCACCTTGTCCCAGTAGGCGAGGAGAAACAGAGGAATCACCAGGACCACACCGGTGAGGAACCGTTGTTTGAGCTTTCGGAACTCGGCCTCTCTGGCCTCCTTCTCCGTGTCGACAGCCTCGCCCTCCTCCACCGGGAGGATCGTGTAACCGGCTTCCTCCACGGCTCGGGCCAGATCCGACACGGTGACCGTCCCGGGGACGAACTCCACGGTGGCTCTCTCGGTGGCAAAGTTGACCTCGGCCTTGAGCACCCCGGGAACGCGGGCCAAGGCATTCTGAACGCGCCGGACGCAGGAAGCACAGGTCATCCCCTGAACCGGAAGGGTCATCGTCTCGACGCCAGCTTCGTAACCGACATCGCGGATGGCTTGAATGAGATCCGCCGGGCTGTGCAGCGTGGGATCATAGAGGATGTCCGCCCTCTCGGCTGCGAAGTTTACTTTGGCCTCCACCACCCCTTCCAGCCGGGAGAGACCCTTCTCGATGCGGGCTACGCAACTGGCGCAGCTCATCCCTCTGACAGGGAGGGTGAGCTGCTGAAGGTTCTTCTCCCCCACCTGTGCTGTCTCGTCAGGGGTCGAAGGGACCACCGGATGGGGAGATCCATGGAGAAACTCCTCCGGGGCTCGTTGGAACCGCTCCATACAGCTCGCGGCGCAAAAGTAATAGGTCTTTCCTCCGTATTGCAGCCGTGCAGGGGCCGTTGTCTCGTCGACCTCCATTCCACAGACTGGATCACGCTCCATAGAGACCCTCCTTTCCCGGTGCCGGACTCGGCTCTCCGGACTCCATCAAGCTCCGTCCGCAAGCCGGGTCTACACCGCTTTGGCCGAGATAGGCAAGGCGCAGTGCAAAAAACCGAGGTGAACTCGCGCTCGGCCGAACGTCGATTTTGAATGGGAGATAGCCTCATCGATTCTCTCCCTTGAGGTTTCACGATGTCAAGGCGCGATGGTCACGCCAGAGCTTTTTGGCCGTTTCCCTATCTCCTACCCAAGAGGTATGCAATATGCATGCCCCGCCAGGAGGCGCTCCTTGGCTCCGAAGCTTGAGCCGTCTTCTCGAGGATTTTCTTAGAGGATTGAAGACCTCCCATACCGATGGCTGTTCCGCGGCTGATACCTTTTTACACGGTACTCCGAGCGATCAGAGCAAAAGCGGGTAAAAAAGTTTCAATGGGGGCCTGGTCAGAGAGGTGAGCCCTTGAAAAGAGCGAGACCGCTTTCCATCGCTATTCAGGTCCCCTCTCCCTGTCGTTTCCTTTGAGGGGTCGAAAAGGGGAGGAGCCCTCTGAAAGTTTCCTCCGAGGATGAATCCCGATGAACGTGTCTCACCAAGATGGTATAGAAATGGCTTCTGAATCCCCTAGGGGGAGATTCGATTCACAAACTTGTGACCCCTTAACACCTGGGGAAGAGATGGGACGATCCCAAAGACTCCGAAAGAGAAAGAGATCTGTCTCAGGATGGTTGGCCGGAGGATGTGTGGTCCTTCTTTTGGGAGGCTTCGGGCTGTACCTCGTCGGCCTGTCCGGAGATTGGGTCCTCTACGGATTGATCCTTCTTTTTCCCTTGCTTCATTTCTTGTTGATGAAGGGCCGCAAGAACTGAGGCCTTCCTTGACACTCTGCATACCCCCTTTTAGGATAGATCGTCGTTTGGTTTTCCCGGCTGTGGGCGATGACTTAAGCGGAGGATATGAGCATGGAGATCTCGGGCAGGACGGCCCTGGTTACTGGTGGGGCCAGCGGATTGGGAGAGGCGACGGTCCGCCTCTTGCATGGAGAGGGGGCCAACGTGGTGGTGTTGGATGTGAACCGTGAGCTGGGTGAGGCCTTATGCAGGGAATTGGGGGATCGAGCGGCCTTTGCCCCGGCCGATGTCACGAATACCGAAGAGGTGGAGGGGGCCTTCCGCATGGCCCTGGATCGATTCGGGGGCCTGCACATCGCGGTCAACTGTGCCGGGGTCGGTCCCCCCATGAAGGTGGTCGGAAAGGAGGGACCCCACGACCTGGAGCGGTTCCTCCAGGTCATCCAGGTGAACCTCATCGGCACCTTCGACGTGACGCGCTGGGCGGCCTACTACATGACAAAGAATGAACCCAGCGCAGAGGGGGAGCGCGGGGTCATCATCAATACGGCCTCCATCGCGGCCTTCGAGGGCCAGATCGGGCAGGCAGCCTATGCGGCCTCCAAGGCCGGGGTGGTGGGGATGACGCTTCCCATCGCCCGAGAGCTGGCCAGAAGCGGCATTCGGGTCTGCACCATCGCGCCGGGGCTCTTCGACACTCCCCTTCTGGCCTCGCTTCCCCCCCAGGTCAAGGAAGAGCTGGGAAAGCAGGTCCCCTTCCCCCCCCGGCTGGGCCGACCTCAGGAGTTCGCCCTTCTTGTGGGCCAGATCGTCCGCAATCCCATGCTCAACGGGGTGACACTCCGTCTGGACGGTGCCCTTAGGATGCCGCCCAGGTAATATGGTGCACAGGGCTCTCGAAGGGGCCTTTTTCCCAGAGTCCGGCCAACATCGAGGCCTTCGCTCCCGGGCGATAATCCAATGCAGCTCATCCTCATCGGTGTGGTGCACCGGGATCCCCATGGGAAGAGACGGCTGGAGAGGGTGTTGGAGTCCTTGAGGCCGGAGGCCGTCAGTGTGGAGTTAAGCCCCTTGGGTTTGGCGTGGAGAGAAGGTGAGGGGAGGCGGCTTCGAGACAAGCTGGATCGGTTGACATCGAACCTTCCGCCAGAGAAGAGGGGCCACCACCGGATCCGTCTCCTCCGGGCTGCCTTGGATATCCCATTCGAGTATGAGGCCGCCCGGAGTTATGCCGTAAAGCAGGGGATTCCCCTTCACTTGGTCGACATCAACTGGACCTCCAGGAACCATCTGCCCCTTTTCGAGCAGGAGATTCTGACCCCGTCCAACCTCGAGCGCTTGACGAGCGAGGAAGGTCGTCCGCTGCACCTCGTGGTGCGGAACGAATACAAAAAGGCTGAACGCTGGCTCCGGGGTTCCTTCGTATGGAGCCTGGAGGGCCGGTGGGATGGTCTGGAGGAGCGAAGGGAGCGCTTTCTGGCTTGTCGCCTGCGATCTCTCTGCCGGATATACGCTTGCTTAGTCCATGTGGGTGGATGGATACACCTGATCCCCGAGCCCGGGAGACGGACCCTGTTCTGCCGCCTCCAGGATCTTTCCCCGAGGCGGATCCTCCTTACGGGGGTGGAGGTCCCCCCTTTCAATAGGCATACATGGACCCGTAGGGCCGATGTGTGGCCGGCTTCACCTTGGTGAACGGCTCCTCCAAGATCTCCGAGGCGTCCTTCCCGAAATCCTCGGCGAATTCTTTGATGATAAGTTCCAAAAACGAGCGGTCGTTTTCGTCCAACGGCTCGAAGGCGAGGCCTTTGCCCAAACGGTATGGCTCAATTTCCCCTCGAAGATAGATGATCCCCCCGTGCATGCCTGTGCCCAGATAGTGTCCGGCTAGGGGGCGTTCCGGGGGGTCGGTGCCGTACATCCCAAGGAGGACGATGCACCCTCCAGCCATGTACTCGCCCAGGAAGTCGCCGGCCTTGCCGCCGATGACGATGACAGGGAGCTTGTCCTGGTAAGACTTCATATGAATCCCCACCCGATACCCCACATCTCCGAGGATGTGGATGCGTCCGCCCCGCATGCCATAGCCCACCACGTCTCCGGCCATACCGTGGACCACGATCTTGCCCGCATCCATGGTGTTACCCACTCCGTCCTGGGCGTTTCCGTAAACCCAAACCCTCGGCCCCTTCATGAAGGCGCCGAGATCCTGGCCCGGGGTCCCGTGGATATGGATCTCCACCTCCCCCTCCAGACCGTCGGCGATGTACCGCTGGCCGTTGACGCCCACAAGCTCGAAGCGGGAGGTCCCCTTTCTGGCGGCCTCCCGGATCCGCTTGTTCAGCTCTCTATAGTGAAGCCCGTTGGCATCGATCCTCATGGTCTTCCGCATACTCCTTCAACGTGGCGATGACGGGTTCCCCCGCTTTGGGGGCCCAGACCCGGTCGGGCTCGGGGCAGATGGCCCGGATTGCGCTCTCCTCGCTGGCCATGTACACTGAGTCCCCTGCAACCGCGGCCACCAGGGGACGCAGCTTGATCCGATCATTGAGGCCCACGAGAGAATGGCTGTCGGCAAAGAGGATGGCGAAGGGGCCGTTGAGCAGGGCGCTGCCGTAGACCATACGGATGGCCCGGCAGAGCCCACGTTGCGGCTCGGGCATCCGGTCGATCTCTTCCCAAAGAGGGGGAGAGAGGGCCATGCACGCCAGCCGTTTGCTCAGGCCGTGCCTGCGGATCAGCAGGTCGAGCAGATAGGCCACCACCTCGGTGTCCGTTTGCAGCGTGCAGTGGTACCCGAACATCTCCAAGTAGCGTCGGTTGATCCCATATGAGCTGATCTCGCCGTTGTGCACGATGGACCAGTCCAGTATGGTGAAGGGATGAGCCCCTCCCCACCATCCCGGCGTGTTGGTGGGAAAGCGTGTGTGGGCCGTCCAGAGGTAGGCATCGTAATCCTCGATGCGGAAAAAGTCGGCCATCTGTTCGGGAAACCCCACTCCCTTGAAGGCCCCCATGTTCTTGCCGGAGGAGACCACAAAGGCACCCGGGATCTCCCGGTTGATGGTCATGACGATGCGCACCATGTAGTCGTCCTCCCCCACCCAAAGCCCTCGAGCCAGTTGGGCCTCGGACAGGTCCCGCTTTGGCCGGACGAAGTATCTCCTGAGCCTTGGGTGCTCCTTGATGGAGGGCAGATGGCGATGGGGGATCTGCTCCTGATGCTCTACATGGAGATTCTCCTGGATGAAGGACTCGGTCCGGGAAAGGGCGACCATGTCCTCATACATCAGGTGCAGGGCGTAGAACTCCTTGTACTCCGGATAGATCCCGTAGGCCGCGAATCCAGCTCCAAGTCCATTGCCCCGCTCGTCCATGTGGCAGATGGCCCGGATGATGACCCCCCCGTTGACGCCCTCTCCTCTCCTCTGGAGGAACCCCACCAGTCCACATCCGGATATATCCTTTCCAAAATGCCAGGAACTCATACCGTGGCCACTCCTCCTGTTGAAGCCTCGTCAACCCGTGCTATGGGGCGCTGGACCTTCGGAGGCCTCATGGATCATCCTGCCCGCACCCCGAACGGGACCTCCTCGGTGGGTAGTCCCAGCTTCTCCTTGCGAAGGGGGCGGGGAAGGTCCAGATAGGAGAGGTCCTCCTTCAGAAGGGCCTCCTTGAAACCTTCCGCTGGGCGCTTTTCCCTAATCAAACCCGTGAGGATCCCCGCCCGTTCCACCCGCCCCACCAGGACCGCTCCCACCAGGGTCCCATCCTTGAAGACCAGCTTCCGGTAGGATTTCTCCTCCTCGGTGAGAGAGATGTGCACCTCGTAGCTTCCGTCGTCAGGGGGGTTGGTGACGCCCACAGAGATGGTGGGGATCCCGTAGAAGGCGATGGAGTTCATGGGGATGCTCCCCGAAAACGATATCCGCTGCCCGGCCATGTTCTGCCCAGCCACCATTCCCTGCCTATAGGCATTGGGCCAGATAGGGACCACCCGCCACTCAGCGAAGTGCCAGTCTTTGGCCTCGGCCACATCCCCGGCCGCATAGATCCCAGGCACATTGGTCTCCATGTATTCGTCCACCAAGATCCCCCTTTGGGTCTGGATCTCCGTCCCCTCCACCACCGCGATGTTGGGCCTCACACCGATGGCCACCACCACGGCGTCGCAGGCTAAGATGTTTCCGTCCTTGAGCCGGGCTCCGTTGATGGTCCCGTCCCGCTGGCGGAGGATCTCCTCCACGGTGTTTTCCGTTATGATCTGGATCCCGATCTCGCTGAGGCGATGGGCGATGAGCCGGCCGGCCACCTCGTCGAAGGCCAGGGAGAGGATGCGGTCCGCCAGCTCGACGATGGTGACCTGGATTCCCAGATCGTGGAGGCTCTCTGCGGCCTTAAGCCCGATGAGCCCGCCTCCCACCACCACGACCCTCCGAAGGGAGGGGGCCTCCTGCCTTAGGGCCTTGGCGTCGTCCAAGGTCACAAAGGTGTGGACATTGGGGCCTTCCAGGCCCGCAATGGGAGGCAGAAAGGGGTCCCCTCCGGTGGCGATGAGGAGCCTCTCATAGGGGAAGGCCATTCCTCCCTCGGCCACTACTTGGCGTTGGCCAGTGCGGATGGTCGTTGCGGGACATCCGAGATGGACCTCCACGCCGTGTGACTCGTAGAAATCGGGGGAACGCAGGGCGATTTCACTCTCGGCCACCTTCCCTTTGAGATAGTTGGCGATAAGGGGCCTTCCATAGGCCGGATAGGGTTCCTTGGAGAGGATCGTGATGGGGGTCCGGGTGTCGTGCCTCCGAATCCCTTCCACAGCCCCTACGGCGGCGATGCAGTTGCCGATGATGACGTAACCCACGGCTACTCCTCGACTTCGATCAGGATCAAGGCCCGGTTCGGGCAGGCATCCACGCAGGCGGGACGCTCCCGCTCGGGGCACAGATCGCACTTGTAGATCACGGAACGTTCCCGATCCATGTGGATGGCTCCGAAAGGGCAGTTCATGACGCAGGACCAACAACCGACACATTTCTCGGGGTGGTGGATCACCCTGCCCGTCTCACTGTCCCGCACCATGGCCCCGGCGATGCAGGCATCCACGCAGTGGGGTTCGGTGCAGTGACGGCAAGAGAGGCTGAAGGACTCGTGGCCCCGCTCTTCCAATACATTCCGCGGTCGTGGTCTAGGGTTCTCCTCCTTGAAGGCCCGGACGGGGTCCTTGCTCCTGGAGTGCTCTGTAACGCAGGCCACCTCGCAGAGCCGACATCCAATGCAGGCCTCCTCGATGGGAACGACCCGTTTTCTCTTCCTCTGTTGAATTGCGGACATGATTGGCTCCCCAGATGGAATTCGCGCCTTCTCGGCGGGGGCGTGACCCCTGGCTCGCTGGGCGGGAAATCAGCCTCCGGCGGGCTTGATCCCCAAGACCTCCATCTCAGCGGGGTGAAGCCCCACTGCCCTGAGCTTGTCGCGGTTCCCGCGCAGGCTTTCCAGGGCGTTGATCCCCATGCCGCCCAGCATCTCCTGGATCTCGTGGCCCCATGCCTTCACCAGGTTGGTCAGCTTCTCGGCGGCGATATCCGGGTGAACCCGCTTTGCCAGGTAAGGGTCGTTGGTGGCGATGCCCCACGGGCACTTCCCCGTGTAGCATCGTTGGCAAAGGGTGCAGCCCACGGCGATCAGGGCCGCAGTGCCGATATAGACTGCATCCGCCCCCAGGGCGATGGCCTTGACCACATCGGCGCTACATCGGATCCCACCGGCCACCACGATGGAGGCTTGATTGCGGATCCCCTCCTGCCTCAGGCGATCGTCCACCGAGGCCAGGGCCAGCTCGACCGGGATCCCCACGTTGTTCCGGATCATGGTCGGCGCCGCTCCGGTCCCTCCGCGGAATCCATCGAGACAGATCACGTCCGCCCCCGCTCGAACCATCCCCGAGGCAATGGCGGCGGAGTTATGAACGGCAGCGATCTTGACGAAGACGGGTTTCTCGTAGTCCGTGGCCTCCTTCAGGGCGTAGATGAGCTGGCGGAGGTCTTCTATGGAGTAGATGTCATGATGAGGGGCCGGTGAGATGGCGTCGGAGCCCTCCGGGATCATGCGAGTGAGGGAGATCTCGCGGCCGATCTTTTCCCCGGGCAGGTGTCCTCCGATGCCCGGCTTCGCCCCCTGGCCGATCTTGATCTCCACGGCGGCCCCGGCCCGCAGATAATCCGCATGGACCCCGAACCGTCCTGAGGCCACCTGCACGATGGTGTTTTTCCCGTAAGTATAGAGGGAGGGGTGGAGGCCTCCTTCCCCGGTGTTGTAAAGGATGCCGCACGCCTCGGCCGCCCGGGCCAGCCCTTTGTGGACGTTGAGGTTGATGGAGCCGTAACTCATGGCCGAGAAGAGCAGCGGGTAGTCGAGCTCCAACTGCGGGGTGAAGCGGGTCTTGAGACGTGGGACGCCCCCATCGTATTCCACCTCCAAGGCATCCGGACGGCATCCCAGGAAGGTCTTGAGCTCCATGGGCTCTCTCAAGGGGTCGATGGAGGGGTTGGTTACCTGGGAGGCGTCCAACAGCATCCGGTCCCAATAGATGGGATAGGGAGCTGGGTTCCCCATTCCAGTGAGCAGGACTCCCCCGGTAGCCGCCTGTTTGTAGATGTTCTTGATGTAGGTGGGCTCCCAGAGTGCGTTCTCGCGGAAATCCGACGGCGTCCTTCGGATGGTGAGGGCACCTGTGGGGCAGAGGGCCTCGCAGCGGTGACAACCCACGCAGCGGCTTTCGTCCTGCGTCAGCTCGCAGAGGCGGTCGTTGTACTGGTGGACACCGTAGGAGCACTGACGAAGACAGACCTGACAACCGATGCACCGTTGGGGATCCCGCTCTATGGAGAAGTCCCCGTAACTCTGATGAATGGGCTTGAAGAGCACCTTCGGTCCCTCCTTGCCTCCTCTCTTCAAATGGTGATGATCTGATCCGTCTCCTGAATGGGGATGATGAAACGGGGCGGGGCCATGGGGGCCTCCTGGAGGACACCTCGGTATTTGATGATGGAGAGGACCTCATGGGTCTCGGCCCCCGCCACGGTATCGATTCCCTTCACCATGCGGATCAGACGGAAGACCTCCTCGTTGGTGTGGGCCATGAACTCCAGCAAGAAGGCCTGATGTCCTTGGAGATATAGGATCGATTTGATCCGGGGGTCGGACTGGAACTGCTCCAAGAAGAGGTCGTCGTGCCGTAGGTTGTTGACCCAAATGAACCCGTAGATCTTGTCCCCCAGATAGTGTGTGATGTTGAAGTCCCGGGAGCTCTTGAAGACGCGCAGGATCTTCTGTGTGTTGAGGGATTGTACCACGGGGACCGTGGTGGAGGCATTGAGGGGATATTGTTTGATCTCGAGGATCAGATCCCGCAGACGCAGCTTGTCGTGACAGAAGACGTCCAACAGGTAACTGGCTCCCCCCATAATGTGGAAGATGGAGTAGATCTCATCCTTGTCCTTGAGACGATTGATGAGTCCTGTTCCGTCTCCCCAACTGTCGATGCGTATGATGGCGTGGAAGAACTCCGTCTCCATCCCGTTTCGAAAGGAGCTCTCTTCCATGGTCCCTTCCTATGGGTCTAGACATATTTCAACGGATAAGTATAAAAGCAATAGTCGTGCCATGAAACTCGACAGGGCCCGAAAGGCCTTTTCCCCAGGGTTCTGGAGAAGGTCCGGTCGGTAGTACTTTGGGATAGATCCCCTTTCTCTGCCCAAAAAATGATCGGCCTGCTAAAAAATTGGCAGGAAGAGAGGTGCCTTCAGGATCCGGGTTGACGCAGCCCGAAGGCTCGGATCTTGTTTCGAAGGGTGTTCCGGTTGATGCCGAGAAGCCTGGCCGCTTGACTCTGATTCCCTCCTGTAAGCCTTAGGGCCTCGACGATGGCCTCCTTCTCCAGCAACGGGAGCCAGGCTTCGGCCGACGGGGAGGTGTTGAGGGTCCGGAAGATCTCGCGGATATGCCTGCGGATCTTCTCCCGAGCGTCTCCTGCAGCGGGAAGCTCCAGTGACTCATCGGGGTCTCGGAAGAGATCCTCGGGGGTGAGGGTGCCGCTGCGGGTCAATACAACGGCCCTCTTGAGGCGGTTCTCCAGCTCACGGACGTTTCCTGGCCAGTGATAGGCCATCAACCGCTGGAGGGCCGACCGACTCAACCCCCGGACGTTTCGCCCCAATTCGTCCCGAAACCGCTGGAGGAAGTAATCCACCAGCAGGGGAATGTCCTCCTTGCGCTCCCGAAGCGGGGGCAGATGGATGCGAACCACGTTGAGACGGTCGAAGAGGTCCGGTCGGAATCTCCCATCAGCCATGAGTCTCCCCAAGTCCCGATTCGTGGCCACAATGAGACGTACATCCACTCGGATCGTCTCGGCCCCCCCCAGTCTCTCGAAGGTTTGATCTTGAAGGAACCTGAGGAGCTTGGCCTGGGTGGGGAGGGGCATGTCCCCGATCTCGTCGAGAAAGACGGTGCCTCCGTTGCTTTGCTCCAGCTTTCCGATCCTTCGGTAATGGGCTCCGGTGAATGCCCCTTTTTCATGGCCGAACAGTTCGCTCTCCAGAAGATCCACGGGGATGGCGGCGCAGTTGATGGGCAGAAAGGGCTTGTGGGCCCTTCGACTGTGGTGATAGATGGCCCTGGCCACCAGCTCCTTGCCCGTGCCTCTCTCGCCCGTCAACAGCACGGTCACATTGGAGGGGGCCACCTGCCCTATCTGCTTGTAGACTTCCTGCATAGGCTCGGATTTGCCCACGATCCCCTCGCCTCGATCCGGAAGGTGGCCTGCTAAAGGAAAGTGGACCACTTGATGCATGGTGCGCGACAACGAGAGGGCCTGCTCCACCAGCGACTCCAGCTTCCGGACGTCGAAGGGCTTAAGGATGTAGTCGTAGGCCCCGAATTTCATGGATTCGATAGCCGTCTGGGTGCTGCCGTAAGCGGTCATGATGATGACGGGGATCTTGGGATGTCGGTCCTTGAGCCGTTTGAGGGTCTCCAGACCGCTCAATCCGCTCATCCGGATGTCCATCAACACCAGGTCGATGTGGTCACTATCCACACACTCCAGGGCCTCCTCCCCGCTGGTGGCCGAGAGGATCTCGATCCCCTTTCGGGCGAAGAGCCGCTCAAAGGAGTAGTGCACGTCGCTTTCGTCGTCCACCACTAGGACCCTAGGCATGGGGAATCTCCGCACAGGGCAAGGTGAGGGTGAAGCTGGAACCCTTTCCCATCTCGCTATCGACCGTGATCGATCCTCGATGCTGCTTCATGATACGCTGTACCACGGACAGCCCCAGACCGATCCCTTCGGGTTTGGAGGAGTAAAAGGGATGGAAGATCAGGTTGAGATCCTCTTTGGGGATGCCGCGGCCGGTGTCCTTAAGGGTGATCCAGACACGTGGTCCATGGTCCGGGCCTTTTGGACAAAGTCCTGTCTGAAGGGTGAGCCTGCCCCCTTCCGGCATGGCCTGTGCCGCGTTGAGGATGAGGTTCAAAAGCGCCTGTTCCAGTTGGGCGGGGTCGCCCAGGATAGGGGGAAGGCCCTTTTGGAACCTGCGGACGACCCGGATCTTCTGCCGGTCGAGTCGATGGCGTGTCAACGTGAGAGTGTCCTCCAGGATCTCGTGGGGATCCAGGGGACGGAATTCCGGATCGCTCTGCCGGGTGATCTGGAGGATCTGATCCACCAGCCGAACCATCTGGGAGATCTTCTGCTCGATTACCTGGGTGTCTCGCTTTCGAGGATCTCCCTCCTCGAACTCCTCGTGCAATGAGTGGATGAGCATCCGGATGACCGTCAAGGGATTTCGGACCTCGTGGGCGATCTCGGCGGCCAGCTCCCCCAGGATCAATAGTCTCTCGCTCTGCCGGATCCGGTCCTCTGCCGCGACCACGTTCTCATAGAGACGGGCGTTCTCGATGGCGATGGCCGACAGACTGGCCAGGGCGGTGAGCAACTCCACCTCGTCGCTCCTGAATCGATGTGGCCGCGCGGTATAGACGTTCAAGAGGCCGATGACTCGATCCTGAAAGATCATGGGGACCGACAGAAGGGAGACGAGGCCTTCCTCCTTTGCCAACCTGGAGTACTTGAACTCGGGGTTCTCCCGAACGTCTTCCACGGTGAGGGGCGTGCGCTCCAGGACCACCTTGCCCAAGAGGCTGTCCTTCACCTTGAGGTTCGGTTTGCGGATGTAGCTTTCACTGGCCCCGTGCACGGCCCGGATCGAGAGTTCCTCTCCCGCTTCATCGAGCAGCATCAACGAACAGAGCTTGACCTCCATGAGTTCTTTGGCCTTACGGGTGATGCGTTCCAGGACCTCGTTGAGGTCGAGAGAAGAGATGATGGCCCGTCCCACCGAGAAGAGGGAGGCCAGCTCCAGGGCCTTGCGCTTCACCTGGGCGTGGAGTTGGGCGTTGTGGATAACTCGGGCGGACTGATGTGCCAAGGCCTCCAGCAGCTCCTGGTCCGTGCGGCTGAAGGCGTCGATCTCGTTGGAATCCACATTGAGGACCCCCATGACCCGATCCTGTATGATCAAGGGGACGGCCAGTTCGCTCCGCACCTCCTTCCTCAAAGGGACGTATCGGGGGTCTTTGGTGACGTCGGGGACCCGCAGGGGACGGCCGTGAAGGGCCACCCATCCCGTGACCCCCTGCCCCAACGGCAGCTCTGTGCCACGCGCAGGAGTGGGCCCGTCTCCGATGGCCACCTCCAGCTTCAAGACCCCTCGTTCTTCATCCAGGAGACGAAGGGATCCACTGGTGGCCCCCATGATCCGGACGGCCTCCTTGAGGACGAGGGTAATCACCTCCCGGGGTTCCATGGTGGTGTTGATAAGGGAACTGGTCTCATAGAGGATCTGCAGCTTCTGCAGGCGCTCCTGGGGGTCATCCAAAGAAGAGTGGCGAACCCGCCTTCGAGCCTTTTCTCCGTCCCTTTCGAGGTCCATTACTCAATCCATGAACGAGATCCTTGGGGAGTCGACCGCCTCCATGAATCAGGAGGCATCTTCGTCCGTCGTCTTCTCCGGAGGGGCGAAAAAGCCCATCCCCTCCTGATTCCTCGCGTCCTGATACACGTGGAAGAGGAGGCCCTCCGTGACCGAGGGGACATGGATAACGTGGACCACAGAGCCCAATTCCCTGAACTCCGGCAACAACTCTTCCAGCATATTGGGTGCTCGAAGGAGGAAGTCCTCCCGGAATAAGGTGTCGGGTTGATCCGGGTAGATGGCCACCGGAATGATCTGGGCCTCCACCAGATCATTGAAGAAGTGTGTCCCGTACGAGACCTCTGGTGTGGAACCTCCGTCCTCGAAGGCCACTTCACCCAGGATCAGAGTCCGGTTGATGTCCTCGTAGCCCACCTTGACCCCTAGGTTGATATCGTTGCTTCCCCATCGTCCAGGCCCGAACAGGGCGAATCGTCTTTTCTCCAGGGCGCGGTTGATCCGGCTCACCAGCCGACCAACCTCGACTTTGGCCTCGTAGCTGGGAAGCCGTCCATAGGCCCTGGGATCCACATAGACGATCAGCTCTATATCCCGAACGATGCTGTTGGTCAGACACCGATGATTGCGGAAGAGGATCCGGTCCTCTGGGACATCTTTAGGGATGACCACGGTCTGCTCTTCCTCCCTCAGGGCCAAGGTCCGACATTGCAGGAGATAGAGTTTGCCGTCGTCCCAGGCGAACTCGATGTCCACAGGCCGTCCATACTCCTGATGCAGCTTCTTGAGGATCTTCTTCATCAGCCCCACAAAGGGCGTCTGGGTGAGGAAGTTCTCGAAAGTGATGCAGCTTCTTCTCAGGTCGAGCTCCCTCCCTTTGAAGAGGGGGGGGGCCAGGTGCCCGTCCCTCTGGATGGAGACCGCGTAATAGAGGTCCGGATGCTGGGTTTCCCGGGCCAGCTCCAGATAAGGGACGGTCCGCAGTCCTCCCTTCTCCAGATCGAGCACATCCACCATCTTCTGAGAGTACTTGAAGATCTGGGCGGCCCCTATCTCGGGTCGAAGTAGGGGATGGCTGAGGGCGATCATACGAGGATAGTCGTTTGAAACCCGATCCACCGCCCGCGTCCCCAATCCGAAGACCAAACGGACCAGGCCGTCCTCCTTGCGAATTCGGGGGGTCCAACAGAATGTGTTGTAGGAGTAAGCCACCCCCGAGGCGAAGGGGAAGAAATAACGCCCGAATCGTCGTCCAACCACCTTCTGCACCAGGACGCTCATCTTCTCGTCGAAGTCGAGCAGATCGTGATCCCTACGATAGAGGATGGGGGCCGGCCCGAAGGTGCTCATATGGACCCGCTTCAATCCCCATATAAAGGCCTGGAGGCGTGTCTCCAGGTCCCCTTGGTTGCTCAAAAAGATGGAGTCGTACTTCCCGGAAAAGGCATGCCCGAAGTTGTCCTCCAGCAGGCTGGAGGATCGGAGGATAATGGGGTGCTCTCCGATCTTCTCCAGACATTCCCGGAACAGTTCGACCACGTCGGGAGGGAAGGATGCCTTTTCGAACAGACGGGACATGGTCTTGTATTCTTCCTCGATTTCCTCCCGGCTCTTGTACTTCTGGCTGTGGAAGCGGTGCAGATCGTTGTAGTCCAGGAAGTCCGAGAAGATCCCAGAGTTAAAGTAATAGGACTCGGGGATGTCTACGTACCGCTCCAGCTCCGGGTCCCGGGACTGGAGGCGGGGCAGGATGATCTTATATGCCAAGATCATCCCGGCGGCCTTCCCACCGATGCGGCCCGGCCTTCGCTTGCTCCAGTAACAGCGATCGATGAGGTCATCGATATCGCGGATGGTGATATGGTTCTTGGCCGTGCTGATAAAGGGAAGTTGATTGGAGATAAAATGGTGGATCAGGGCCACCCTCGTTCCTATGGCCTCGTTGGGAGGGACATAGATGTCCCCCTGGGGGATCTCGCAGAACTCCTTGAGGGCTTTCTTGATGGCGGCGGAGGTGGCCCCTTCCATGTTGACCACGCGGTTGAGGGCACGGAAACGGTCGAGCTTTCGTGCGAGGTTGATGTAGTTTTCGATCTCCTCGTCGCTGAAGTGATTGGCGAAGTAGAGGTCGATGAGGGCGTCCCGATACTCCTCCAACCTGAGATCTCCATCCTCTGCAGGATTGCCGCCAAGTGCGTCCCGGGCTTCCTCTTCGATCCTGCTGGAGGTGACGACCCCCCGCTCTTCGAGGGCTTGAAGAAAGATCTTCCGCATCTCCTGGATAAGCTTGGGGAACTGCATCATCTTTTGATACATCCGGTAGGTCCGGACAAGGGCCATCTTCTCGGTGGATGCCTTCATTGGAATCTTCCCCCCTCCCCAAAGCCTGAGCCCTCAGACCCATCCACGAAGCTTACAGGCTTCGGCCACCCGGGATACGGCCACAAGATAGGCGGCCTCCCTCATGGGGAGTTTCTCCCTTCGACTCATCTCGTACACACCGTGAAAGGCGTTGGTCATCTTGGCGTCGAGTCTCTGATGGACGTCTTTCAGCTCCCAGTAGAAGTTGTAGGTATTCTGCACCTGCTCGAAGTAGGAGACCGTCACCCCCCCCGCGTTGGCCAGAAAGTCGGGCAGCACGAAGACCCCCTTGTCGAAGAGGATCTCGTCGGCCTCGGGGGTGGTGGGACCATTGGCCAGTTCGCACAGGATCCGGCATCGGAGTCGCCCCGCATTGTCCTTGAGGATGACGTTCTCCAGGGCGGCCGGAAAGAGTACAGTGACGTCCAACTCCAGCAGCTCCTCATTGGTGATCTCCTCGGCCTGAGGGAATCCCTGGAGGACTCCGTGCGTTTGTTTGTAGTCCACCAAGGCCCGGGCGTCGATCCCCGAGGGGTTGAAGACACCTCCCTTGGAGTCGGAGGCGGCCACCAGACGGAGCCCCAGAATCTCCTCCCCTAGCAGGGCGGCGTATTGGCCGGCGTTGCCGAAGCCCTGGATGGCCATGGTGGCCCCCTCAAGGGAGATGCCGAGAACCTGGGCCGCCTCCCGCACCACGTAAATCCCGCCTCGGGCCGTGGCGTCCTCCCTCCCCTGGGATCCTCCGAGCGGCACGGGCTTTCCCGTAATGACGCCCGGGTGGTGCTCCCCCAAGAGGCTCTCGTACTCGTCCATCATCCAGGCCATAATCTGAGGAGTTGTATAGACATCGGGGGCGGGCACATCCCGCGTCACCCCCAAGGCTTGTCCGACGGCTCGGATGTAGCCCCTGGCCAAGCGCTCCTTCTCAGTCTCCGAGAGTTCCTTAGGGTTGCAGATGACCCCTCCTTTGCCCCCCCCAAGAGGAATATCCACCACAGCTGTCTTCCACGTCATCCATGCGGCCAGGGCCCGCACAGTATCGAGGGTCTCGTCCGGATGCCAGCGGATTCCACCCTTGGCCGGCCCCCGGGCCGTATTGTACTGGACCCGGAAGCCACGAAAGATCCGGGTCCGGCCGTCGTCCATGCGAACGGGCAGGGTGACCGTAATCTCCTTCATGGGCCAGCGAAGGAACTCATGGGTTGCTGGGTCAAGACCGAGCTTTTCTGCCGCTGCATCCAGTTGCCTCTGAGCGATCTTGAAAGGATTCAGGTTTTCTTCCACGGGTTCCTCCTTTGCCTTTCAAGTTCGGGAGTGATTGTCGACTGGGGTGACCGTCACCTCCGAAAAGGACTTCCTTGCCGGAGAAACATGAACCAGAGAAGAATCGGACTTCAGCAACTCTATTCAAGCATAGCAAAATTGCAGGATAGAAAGAAGATTTGAAAAGGGTTGGCTCGGGACGGCCCCGGCAGTGGGCATTAGGGGTAAAACCATGTGGGAATGGGGGCTCGATTCGGGTGGAAGGGGGATCGGCAATTGAGGGGCTCAGGGGTCCTGGAAGATGAGAGGGGGACGTTTTTTGTGTACAGAGGCGGCCATGAGCTGTTCAATCCGACGCGCGGTCTGAGGTGGCACCCTGCCTCCTGCAAGGTATCGATCCATCTGTTCGTAGGTCAGCCCGAGCTCTCCTTCGTCGGTCTGCCCTTTCCAGAGACCCGCGCTGGGGGATTTTTGGATGATCCTTTGTGGGATACCCAAGACATGGGCCAGCTCCTTGACCTCCCGCTTCAAGAGGGAGCCGATGGGGAGGATATCAGCCCCTCCGTCGCCGTATTTGGTGAAGTAGCCTGCGGCCAGCTCCGATGCATTGGAGGTCCCCACCACCAGAAGGTTTTGGAGGTTGGCATAGTAATAGAGGCATGTCATCCGAAGCCGGGGTTTGAGATTGGCGCAAGCTGCCCTCCCACCGGGAGGAAGTTGACGGAGGAGGAGGTCGTATACCGGAGTGAGGTCCACCATCTCGGTGCGGATGCCCACGGCCTTGGCGGCCCAGTGGGCGTCCTCGATGTCCTGTGGGGCACTATGGCAAGGGAGGATGAGCCCAAGGGCCTCTTCGCCCAAGGCGCGCTTGCAAAGGGCCGCTGCCACAGAGGAGTCGACTCCTCCGCTCATCCCGAGGACAGCCCCTCGGGCCCCCGCCTCGGTCACTTGGTGTTGGATCCACCGGACGATCCGGTCGATACGACGTTGGATTTCCACCTCTGTTTCCGTCCCGTCCCTAGGACCTAGCGGGCGGGCCCAGGGAGGAGATTCTCTCCCTTCACGGGAGGGGGCGGTGCCGGGGACGGGTTGAGCGCCTTCCCTCCTTCCTTAAGCCCCTTCAGGCCGTAGAGCTCCAAGAGGCGATTGATGTCCGTGGTCTTGACGTCAAGGCTTCCGCCAGAGACGGGCAGCAGAACAATGGGCTTCCCGCGCAGGGCTTCCGCGATCTTGAGCTTGACCAGGACGTCGCCTCCTTTTCCTTCCAGGGCCGAGGTCATCTTCGCCAGTCCTTTGGCCTCCGCTTCGGCCTCCGCCAAGATGGCCTGAGCCCGCTTGCTCTGCTGCTCGTAATAGGCGTCCGCCTCGATCTTGGCCCGGAGGAATTCACCGTCGGCCTGGGCGATCATCTGATTCACCTCGCCGATGGCATCCTGCAGCTTCCTTCGGTACTCTTCCTCGGCCGCTCTGGCCTCACTCTTGGCCTTTTCAGCCAACTGGTCGGCCACCTTCCTCTCCTCGATGGCCTTCTGATAGGCAGGGTTGAACCGATAGTCTTTGGTCAGGACGTTCTCCACGATGATCCCGTAAGGATTGAGGATCCGATTGAGGACCTCCTTGGCCCTTGCAGCCTTTTTGGCCCGTTCGTCGGCTACATAGAGCTCCTCGGTCTTGAGCTCGCCAAAGATGTCTCGGGGTGTGCTTCTTGTGACGGTGCGCACCAGGTTCTCTCTAAGCTCCTGGTCGCTTTGGGCCACATATTGGAGGATATAAGGGGCCATCTTGGGGTCGATCCGATAGGAGATGATCACATCCAGGCTGATGTCGTTCCCGTCGATGGTCTTGAAAAGAAGGTCGTCTCGGCCCTTTCGATCCCCTTTGCCCGGCTCCAGGGTCATCTCCAGGACCTGGATCTTGGTGTCGAAGGTATGCCATTCATTGATTATGGGAAGAAACCAGTAGGTCGATCCCGGGGGATAGACCTTCTGGTCGACACCCGCCTTACGGAAGATCCCGAACTTCACTGTTCGGACCCCCACCTCGGTGGGACCCGTGGAATAGGGCATGCACCCCCCCAGAAGCCAGAGGATGAGGATCCCGCAGATCCATCTCCAAGGGGCCAAGGTCCGTTGCGGTCTTCTCATGTCAGGGTTCCTCCGATTGCGGAATCTGAAAGATTCGGAAGGTCCTTTCCAGGTCGAAGGGATTGAGGCCGTGTTCGCCATCGCTGGGGAGGATCACCAGCCGCAGGTCCTTGTAGAGTTCGGCCATCTCGAGGCCCACCAATACATCCGCCCCACGGCCTTTCAAGGCCTGATTTTTGAGCCGTACCCGCTCCGCCTCTGCCAGTTTTACCAGAAGGTCCCCCTCGGCCCGGCGCCTTCGGACATAGAGTTCCTGTTCGGCCTTGCGTCGGGTCATGTAGGCCTTTCCCTCCTCCAGTTTGACCTGAACCATGGCCTTTCCCTCCTCGATGACCTTTTTGAGTTTAGCCTGCTCGGCCGCGGCTCGTGCTTCGGCCTGATTCTTGAAGACCAACTGGTCCTTGAGCTTTTTCTCTTCGATGTTCTTCTGGATCTCCTCGCTGTAACGGAAGTACCGGATGAGGACGTGTTCCACCTCCAGCCCTTTGGGGCGGAGCTCCTGGTTGAGGAGTTCCTTGGCCCGTTGAACTTTCTGGACCCTCAGAGGGCTGTTGTAGAACTCCTCGGTGGTCAGCTCTCCCAGGGTCTGCTTGAGAATGGGTTCAGCCCTCGGGACGATGCCGTTGTCCTCGTAGAGCTTTCCGGGTCCAAGGGAGATGAAGACCCGGTAGGGGTCTACGATCCTGTAGAGGATAGAGGCGTCGACCTCCACGAAGAAACCGTCCGAGGTCTGGATGTAGGCAGCCTTCTCATGACGGGCGAATCGCGCGCGAGTGATGGGACTGTTGCTGAGCTCAAGCACCTGGAGGTCCCGAGGAAACCGATGCAGCTGCTCGAAGGGCTTGGGCAGGACAAAATGGTACCCTGTGGTATAGACCTTTTTCCCGATTCCCCGTTTAAATCCGATCATTACCTGCTTGATTCCGAATTCATTGGGGGCCACATAGCGAAGGCAAGAGATGTAGCCCGCAGCAAGAACGATTAGGAGGATCACCAAGAGGACGAGGATGCGGCCTCGAGCCTTGTGGCCTCTGTGGTCTGTGGACTTCGTTCCATTGACACCCTTCATGGACATCCTCCGAACCGAGGCATGTTCTTCCTTTTCATAGCACAACGATATGCCTTGTCAATGGATGCCCAATACATCCAACTCCGTAGGATGGGTCCTGACCATTCCTCATACTTGAAGGAGGAGAGTCGGTGTTTTGAGATTATACAGAGGGATCAGAGGGGACGGATGTTGACATCATTATAAGAATCTGTTAGTTTGGCCTTTTCAGTGGGGATGTAGCTCAGCGGGAGAGCATTGCCTTCGCAAGGCAGGGGTCAGGGGTTCAAATCCCCTCATCTCCACCAACTGCGACTCTTCATGCCGGGTTCCTCATTCTTCCGGAACAGGCTCAGCCTGCCGGATTCGGAATAGAGAATCGAATCAAGTGGAATCCGAATTGTCCGCTGGCAAGACCGGCCTACAATCACTCCATATCTCGGGATCGACGTGGTGAGAGAGGCATCGCTGGAGAGGAAGACATCGGAGACGGACATCAGTCTCTCCTTGCGTCTGGATGGGAAGGGGGAAGCCACGATCTCCACGGGGATCCCGTTTTTGGATCATATGTTGGATCAGATCGCCCGTCACGGCTTCATGGACCTCCGGATTCAGGCAAAAGGGGACCTTGACGTGGATCTCCACCATACAGTGGAAGATGTGGGGATCTGTTTGGGGAAGGTCATTCGAGAGGCCGTGGGGGGGGGCTCCGGGATCCGGCGTTTCGGGCACGCTCAGATCCCCATGGACGAGAGTTTGGTCTCTGTGACCTTGGATATCAGCGGGAGGCCCTACCTCGTTTACCGGGTCCCTTTGGAGGAGGTGCGGGTAGGAGAGTTTCCCGTAGGCCTCGCCAGGGAGTTCTTTCGGGCCGTGAGCATTCACGGAGGGTTGACCCTTCACATCCATGCCATCGAAGCCCATGAACCGCATCACACCCTGGAAGCCGCTTTCAAGGCATTTGGTCGGGCGCTGGCCGAAGCCGTAACCTTGGACGAGAGGAACACGGGGGTTCCCTCCACCAAGGGATCTTTGGATTGACACCGTTCTGAGGTCTTCTTCAAGAAGGGGGTCTCGAATTGAGGAGGAGCAGCAGGCTGTCTTCCTCTGGATCGATGCTGGGAGTTTCTGTTGGACTCCCTTCCCCACGGATCAGGATAGGGCACGAGGTGGCTCCATCGGACTCAGGGAGGCGAAGCGCATGAAGATCCCCCGTCGAATCGATTGGTTGCGAGGTGGCCGGGCACTCCTTTGGTCGGCCTTTTGCCTGGTGGTAGTGGGGGCCTGTGCCCCCCAGAGGGTCACCACCTTTTCCCACCCTGCCCTATCTTCAGCCAGGGTGGAGAAGATCGGTCTTTTGCCCTTCGTGAAGGGAAGGCACCCCACCAATGTGCGTCAGACGCTCAATTGCAATCTGTGCCGGCTCGCCTTTGATCCCGAAAGCGTGGCCATCGGGGCCGAGAGCGCCCTGACCCGCTACGCGTATCAGGCCTTGAAGAGCCGTTTCCGAGACCGCCTGATTCCCATGGAGGAGGTCCGGAAGGTGTATGCTTCCCTGAGCGTGGATAGGGAGAAGGACACCCCTCTGAGTCTGGCCCGAAGGGTGGGACAGACCTTGGGGGCCAATCTGATGATCTTGGGAACCGTCTGGCGCTACCGGGAGCGGGTGGGGGGACCAGCCGGCTCCATGCACCCCGCTTCGGTGGCCTTCGATCTCTACCTGGTCGATGTCCGTACCGGAGAACTACTGTGGATGGGCAACTTCGACGAGACGCAGCGTTCCCTTTCCGAAAACATCCTGGACGCAGGCGTCTTTTTCCGTCGGGGGGGGCGGTGGCTGAGTGCCAACGAGCTGGCGCGTTTCGGTATCCGTGAGATCCTAAAGGAGCTTCCACTCTGATCCTCTGATTCCGTAAATGGTTTTGCACCGAAGAACTAAGGGAGGGAATTTACCCACCGTCATCCCATGATGGTCATCCCTGCCATAGATCTCCTCCAGGGACAGGCCGTCCGTCTTCACCAAGGAGACCCCTGCCGTAAGACCGTCTTTTCGGCGGATCCCGTTGAGGTGGCCCGAAGATGGTACCGCTTGGGGGCGCAGCGGCTTCATGTGGTGGATCTGGATGGTTCGTTGCAGGGAGGACCGCGTAATCGAGCCCTGATCAAGGCCCTTGCCAAGGCCGTTCCCATCCCTATCCAACTCGGTGGAGGCATCCGTGATACGGAGACCATGGATTCCTATTTTGAGGCGGGAGTCTCCTTCCTGATCGTGGGAACCCTCGTCCTGGAGGCCCCCGAGGTCGTGGAGGAGGCCTGTGGGCGATGGCCCGGCCGGATCCTTGCCGCCGTCGACGCCCGCAAGGGAGAAGTGATGATGAAGGGCTGGACCGCCTCCAGCAGAAAGAGGGCGGTCGAGGTGGCAAGAAGCGTTGAAGCTCTGGGGGTGGCCGGGATCATCTATACGGATGTAGAGAGAGATGGGATGGGGAGGGGGATCAACCTTGAGGCCACCCGAGAACTGGCCGAGGCGGTCGGAGTCCCTGTGATCGCCTCGGGAGGCGTGGCCTCGGTGGAAGATCTGAGAGCGCTCATGAGTCTGGGGCATCCGCGCATCATCGGTGTCATCGTCGGCCGTGCTCTATACACAGGGGCCTTCGACCTGAAGGAGGCCCTCCGTCTGACCCGCGGAGGCAAGGAATGAACGATGACTGGCTCCATTCGATTCGATTCGATGAACGGGGACTGGTCCCCGCCGTAATCCAGGACCGGCGAGACGGCCAAGTCCTGATGGTGGGCTACATGAACCGCGAGGCCCTGTTGAGGACCTTGGAGACGGGCCGCGTTCATTTCTGGAGTCGCTCCCGCAAGGCCCTGTGGTGCAAGGGCGAGACCTCGGGTCACCTGCAACATCTCGACGAGATGCGTCTGGATTGTGACGGAGACGCACTTTTGGTTCGCGTCCGACAGGAGGTGGCTGCATGCCATACCGGCCATCGAAGTTGCTTCTTTCGGCGCCTGGAGGCCGAGCAATGGCAGGAGGCGGAGCCCAAGGTCTTCGAGCCCGAGGTCGTCTACAAGAAACCTTCTTGACGAAAATCCCTCTCTTTACTTATACTAAAGTTTTTGTTAAATTAAAGGTGGTACCCCATGAGTGGTCTCTCCGATAGAATCGATGAAGAGCTGGTTCGAGCTACGAAAGCCAGGGATCGTTCCAGGCTTTCGGCTCTGAGGATGATCCGGTCTGCCCTGCAGAACCGCCGGATTGAGAAACGTGCGCCTTTGACCGACGACGAGGTGGTGCAGGTCCTCTCCGGCCTCGTCAAACGTACCAAAGAGTCCATCGAGCAGTTCCGCAAGGGGAAGCGGGAGGACCTTGTCCGGAAGGAGGAGGCCGAGCTCCAGGTCATTCTCTCCTTTCTTCCGGAGCAGATGGGTGAGGAAGAGGTTCGAGGTAGGTTGCAGGAGATCATTCGGGATGTGAAGGCCGCGGGCCTCAAGGACCTGGGCAAGGTGATGAAGGCCGCCATGGGAGAGATGAAGGGGAGGGTGGACGGCCGGCTCGTTCAGCAGATCGCTCGAGAACTCCTTTCCTCCTAGAGCCGGTCTCGCCGTTTCCGGGAGGTGGGGTTGTCTGGACCCATTCCGGAGGAGATCTTAACGGAGATCCTGAGCCGGGCGAACATCGTCGACATCGTCGGCGAACACCTCCCTTTGCGAAAAGTGGGAAGCGGTTACCAAGGTATATGTCCCTTCCACGCGGACTCCAAACCTTCGTTTCATGTGAATGAGGCAAAGCAGTTCTTTTACTGTTTCGGTTGCGGAGCAGGGGGGAATGCTTTCCATTTCCTAATGCGGATCAAGCACCTGTCCTTTCCGGAGGCCGTTCGGGAGCTAGCGTCGCGCTACGGCGTCTCCCTCCCGGAGAAGCCCCTGTCTCCACAAGAGAGGAGGCGAAGGAGACACCGAGAGAGGCTCCTTCAGATCAATAATCATGCCCTGCAGTTCTTTCTTGATTCTTTGGCCGGACCGCAGGGGGAGGAGGCGAGGAGGTATTTGGAGCGCAGGGGGATCTCGCAAGAGGTCCAGGAGGCCTTTTCACTGGGCTTCGCCCCGGAGGGATGGCAGAGTCTGGTGGACTATCTGAAGGGGAACAGCCTTTCGTTGGAGGATGCGGAAGAGGCAGGACTGATTGTGCGGAGACGGGGGGGAGGTTTCTACGACCGGTTTCGCGGGAGGCTCATCTTTCCCATACGGGATGAGGGGGGGAGGGTCATCGGCTTCGGGGGGAGGACGTTAGGGAACGGCTCCCCCAAGTACCTCAATTCCCCGGAGACCCCGCTCTTTTCCAAACGAAGGAATCTCTACGGTCTCCATCTTGCACGATCGGCCATTCGAGAGGCGGATGCCGTAGTGGTGGTGGAGGGCTATACTGATCTATTGGCCCTGCATCAGTTCGGCGTTCCCAATTCGGTGGCCACTCTGGGGACCGCACTGACCCCCGAGCACGTGGGGGTCCTGAAGCGCCTGACGGAGAATCTGGTCTTTCTCTTCGATGCCGACGAGGCCGGAAAGAGGGCGACCGTGCGTGCGCTGGATCTCTGCACCAGCATGGGGGTCTGGGGAAAGGTCGTGGCCCTTCCCGAGGGGCATGATCCCGACACCTTCGTTCGAGAGGTGGGAGGAGAAGCTCTCAGGCGTGCAGTGCAGGGGGCGGTGCCTCTCTTCGAACATTGGATGGAGGGCATCCTTTCCGGGGTGGACAAGGATCGAGCGGAGGATAAGGTGCGGGCCATGGAGATGATCCTGCCGTACATCCGAAGGCTGCGGAATCCCGTGGCACAGGATCACTACATTGCACGCCTGTCCGAGTCCCTTCATATCAAGGAAGGGAGGATCCGAGAGATGCTCCGCTCTGCCGCCCCTGTGGAGGATCTCCGTTCGAGGGATGCGGAGGTCCCTTCCGATCCCCATCGGGCTGAGCGTCTTCTCCTGCAGGCGGTCTTTCTCCAACCCGAGCTTGCCGCAAGGCTCGAGTCGCATGTGGTGGAGGAGTTTCGAGATCCCTCATTGCGGGAATTGGCCGTGCTTATCCGGCAGTGGCGGGAGTCAGGACAGGATAGCATTGAGGCTCTCGAGTCGCGGGTTCAGGACCCTGACTCGGCGCAGCGGCTGGCGGGCCTGCTGGCGGGCCTGGAGGCGGTCTCCGATCCCCATCGCGTCTTTGAGGACTGTCTGAGGCATATCCGACGCCGGGGATTGGATCGACGGATCCGGCATGTGGATCGTGAGATCCTCGAGGCGAAGGTCCAGAAGGACGAGACGCGCCTTCGAGAACTGCAGCAGCAGAAAGCCCACCTCGTCCTCCAGAAGGCCCGTCTCAGGATGAGTGCCTGAACAAGACCACCCTTGAGGAGGTTCTGGCTACATGGCCAAAAAAAAACCTAATGACGAGGTACATAGCATGATCGAGGTGGATTCGGATCGGGACTATATCTCCGAGGAGGAGATCAACGAGGTGATTCCTTCGGACCTCCTCTCTCAGGACCATTACGATGATATGGGTCGGATCTTCGGCGAGGTGGATATGGAGGTGGTGGATGCCCTCAAGACCGCCGAGGTGGGTCAGGATTCGGAGGGCGTAGCGGAGAGTGAGGAGGTCCCCATCGAGGACGAAGAGGATCTCATCGGCAAGACCAACGATCCCGTGAAGCTCTATCTTCGGGAGATGGGATCGGTCTCCCTGCTTACGCGTCAAGGAGAGGTGGAGATCGCCAAGCGGATCGAGCGTGGTCAAAAGAAGGTAGCTCAGGTGGTCCTTCACTGCCCGGTGACTGTCCAAGAGGTGATTCGTCTCGGGGAACAGCTCAAGAAGGGCAAGCTCAAGGTCAAGGATGTGATCAAAGACTTGGACGAAGAGGACCTCTATGTGGTGGAGGACGTCCACTTACGCCGGATCTGCGGGATGATCGATCAGATTCAGGCCCTGGATAAGGAGCTTCGTTCCCTGCGGGATCAGAGACTCAGCAATCCCGAGCTGATCCGGCGTGCGGAGGAGATCGGCAGGGAGATCCAGTCCATCCTCAGGGACCTTAATCTCAACGACAGGCAGATCGAGAGCATCGTCCAGACCCTCAAGAGCTACTACGATCGGATCGAGAAGGCCGAGCGGACCATCTCCTCTTGCCAGGAGCGGACGGGCCTGTCCCTGAAGGAGATTCGGAATCTCTTCCGCAAGGCCAAGAAGGATCCGGATGAGATCCAGGAATTTCTGAAAGAGAAGGACCTGGGTCTGGAGGAATTCCTCGATATGGAAGAGGAGATCGGGCGGGCCCTCGAGGAGATCCGCGCGGTGGAAAAGGAGACCCAGATGAGCCGGTCCCGGCTCAAACGGGACCTCAAGAGGATCCTGGAGGGAGAGGCGGAGGCCAAGGAGGCCAAACGGGAGCTGGTGGAGGCGAACCTCCGTTTGGTCATCAGCATCGCCAAGAAGTACACAAACCGGGGGTTGCAATTTTTGGACCTGATTCAGGAAGGAAACATCGGCCTGATGAAGGCCGTGGACAAGTTCGAATACCAGCGGGGCTATAAATTCAGCACCTATGCCACATGGTGGATCCGCCAGGCCATCACACGGGCCATCGCGGATCAGGCCAGGACCATTCGGATCCCCGTCCACATGATTGAGACCATCAACAAGCTCATAAGGACCTCCCGATACTTGGTCCAGGAGTACGGGCGAGAGCCTACCCCCGAGGAGATCGCCGAGAAGATGGAGCTCCCCATCGAGAAGGTCAGGAAGGTCCTGAAGATCGCCAAGGAGCCCATCTCTCTGGAGACCCCCATCGGGGAGGAGGAGGACTCCCATCTGGGGGACTTCATCGAGGACAAGAGGGTTGTCTCGCCCTCGGAGGCTGTGATCCGCCGCGATCTGGCCGAGCAGACGCGGAAGGTCTTGGCCACTCTGACCCCGCGCGAGGAGAAGGTCCTGAGGATGCGCTTCGGCATCGGGGAGAAGGCGGATCACACACTGGAGGAAGTGGGACAGGACTTCGAGGTCACACGAGAACGGATCCGCCAGATCGAGGCCAAGGCCCTTCGAAAGCTGCGACATCCCAGCAGGAGCAAGCGTCTCAAGTCCTTTATCGAGAAGTAGCCCGAACCGTGGTGCCACAGAGGGGAAAGGGGGCGCTAGCCGCAAAGGAATGCAAAACGGATCGATTTCCGTTACAATAGTAGCACAGAGCCGTTATGAATGGGACCTGCAGTGGGCCCATAGCTCAGTTGGAAGAGCCACCGGCTCATAACCGGTCGGTCCCTGGTTCGAGGCCAGGTGGGCCCACCATAGTTCCCTCTTGTGGGGGAGATCGGTGACCCGGTTTGGACAACGCTGTGTGAAACGTTGTACATCCAAAGGCGGACGTGTCCGTTTCGACGTGCGCGCCCTCGGGCCGCACGTCTTTTTTTATGGTGGGTGAAACCAGGGACGCTTGCACTTTCGGTGGAGACCGTCCATGGGATGTCGTGTGGGGGATGTGGCGAGTTGGCTCGATGAGAGTTTTCCAACGGAGCTGGCCGATTCCTGGGATTGCGTAGGCCTTGTGGTAGGGGATGAGGAAGCCATGGTTGAGCATGTGGTCGTCTCCCTGGATCCTACCATTCAGTCCTTAAGCGCGGCCCAAGGAAGAGGTTCGTCCTTGTTGGTCACCCATCATCCCCCTTGGGTCCGCCCCTTGAGACGGATCTGCAGGCAGCAACCCGAGGGAGAGCTTGTATGGAAGGCGGTACAGAGTGGAATCAGCATCTACTGTGTCCATACCAACTTGGATCGCTCTGCCCAAGGACCAAGCGCGCAGCTGGCCGAATATCTTGAGCTTTGCGACGTGGAGGAGGTGGCCGAAGGCCTGGGCCGCGTGGGAAGGCTCGCGCAGCCCCTCCCGTGGAAGGGGTTTCATAGATGGCTTCAGGAGCGGTTTCCCCATGCACCCATTCGGGGGGCGGGCCGGACTGAAGAACCCATTGAAAGAGTGGCGGTCTGCGGTGGCAGTGGTGCCTCTGTGATCGATGACGCCCATCGGCTCGGTGTCCAGGTGTTGGTGACGGGCGATGTCAAGTACCACGATGCTAGAAAGGCGGAGTCCCTGGGGATCCTGGTCCTCGATGTGGGTCATTTCAGCTCCGAGCGATTGGTCGTCCCTTGGTTGGCGCGACAGATCGACCAGGAAAGCCGCCGCAGGGGATGGGGGTTGCTCGTCTCGACTTTCGAGGGGGAGGAGGACCCCTTACGTCCGATGGAACTCCTAATGAGATGAGGGACTGAGGGAGGTGTGCGTTGGACGAGCAGTTGAGATGGCTGGTTGAACTGCAGCGAGCAGATTCCAAGATCCAGGAGGTGGAGCGCCTACGGGTGACGCTTCCTGAGGAGATCGAACGGATCAAAGCCGAGCTTCAAAGCGAGCGTGAGCGGCTTCGGGATGCCGAGCAGCGATTGGAAGAGCTCCAACGGCAACGGCGACGGAAGGAGAGGGAGCTGGAGCAGGAGACGGAACGCATCAAGAAGGCTCAGATGCGGCAGTTCGAGGTGAAGACCAACAAGGAGTATCAGGCCCTCCTCAAGGAGATCGAGATGGCCAAGGAGCACACCGGGGTGCTGGAGGAGGAGATCCTGGTGTTGATGGATGAGATCGACGCACAAGGCCGGTCCCTGGAGGAGATGCGAGAGGGCCTCCGACGTCTGGAAGAGGAGCGGATCTCTCAAAGAGAGGCCTTGGAGCACAAGCTGGAGGGGCTGGAGGCGGAGAAGAGTCGCTGGTTGGAGCGAAGGGCTGCGATCGTCGAGCAGGTGGAGCCCGAATGGCTGGCACGCTATCAGAAGGTCGCGCGGAGGAACGGAGGATGGGCTGTGGCCCGGGTGGATGGGGGGACCTGTCAGGGTTGCTTCATGAACATCCCTCCCCAACTCTACAATGAGATCTTAAAAAGCGGCCCCTTGGTCCAATGTCCCTTCTGTATGCGATTTATCTACTACGAACCCCCAGCGGAGGCTCAAAGCGCTCAGGCCCCTCGGGGTTGATATGTTCCTATGGCCTCTCTCCGAAGAGTGGGTGGAGGGATGAACGAGACGCATGTCTTTATCGATGGCGCCGCCCGGGGCAATCCTGGGCCTGCAGGCCTTGGGGTCATCTTTGAGGACGGGCAAGGGCGTGTGCTTGGACGGATTCGCCGCTACCTGGGCCGAACCACCAACAACGTGGCGGAATATCAGGCCCTGCTTGAGGCTCTCCGGGAGGCCATCCGAAGAGGGTGGCGTAGGCTCATCATCCATACGGACTCTCAGCTCCTTCAACAGCAGATCCAGGGAGGTTATCGGGTCCGCAGCCGCAACCTTCTCCCCCTTTACAAGGAGGCCCGGAGGCTGTTGAGTCGGCTGGAAGACTATGATATCCTTCATGTACCAAGACAACACAACAAGGAGGCGGACCGTCTGGCCAATGAGGCCATCGATGGGGTCCATTCCGGCTCATAAGATGACGCCGCCTCCTGGAGCCATAGGGCTCCGATGGTCTTTGAAAGTTCCGGCGCGTGGCTGAAGTGTCCTGCATGGTCGCCGGTTCCGCTTATGGCGGGACGGGAGGAAAGTCCGAGCTCCACAGGGCAGGGTGCTCCGTAACGCGGAGTCCCGGTAACGGGCAGGAAAGTGCCGCAGAGAACAGACCGCCTCGCCTTAGGGCGGGGTAAGGGTGAAACGGTGAGGTAAGAGCTCACCAGACCCCCGGGCGACCGGGGGTGCTCGGCAAACCCCACCCGGAGCAAGACCGAATAGGAGGGGTTCCCCTCGCGGGAGAAGGGTGGCCCGCCCGATCCCCTCGGGTACGGTCGCTGGAGGCCTCGGGCAACCGGGGTCCTAGAGGAATGACCATGGCCCCAGACGGGGTGACCTGTCTGGGGAACAGAACTCGGCTTACAGGGGCACTTCGGCCACGCTGAACTCAAACCCTCCTCTTTGGAAGCTGATTTCCCTGCGCGGGAAGGAATTGTACCAGCGTCTGGTTATCGGGAGACGGAGGCCCACTAAAGGGGGAGGGATCTCTTTCCGATCCGCTTCTCCAATCTCCCTACAGTGTGGAAGATGGCGGCAGGGACCTGGATCCTCAATCCAAAGAGCCTCCAACAGATGAATTCGATGATCAGGCCCGTCTCTTCTACGGTGTCCATATAGGCGAAGTCCACGGTCAGGGGACCCGACTTCAGCTTTCCTCTTACCAGGGTCGGATGGCCCGTTTGTTCGAGGATGCGAGCCCACCCGTCCACGTCTTTGACCGAAAGACCAAGGTGTTGGACCACGGGCCTTCCCTGTGGGTCCAGGGACCTCTTGTAGAAGTCGGAGCCCTCTCCGGGCTCCAGAAGCTCCAATTGGTAGTGGCCATAATAGGCAAGGCCCATCTTGCCCCGAAAGTCGCGATGCTCTCCTCGCTCGAGCCATTGGATCGGACTTCCCGACGCAATGAAGAAGGGGCCGATTCCATGGGCCTCCAGGTCCTCTGCTGAGGATTCCACGTCGGAGACTACAAGACCCAATTGATGGATTCCCGGGAGGCCGTGTCGTTGACGGAAATCCTCGGCGAGCCTTGCGACCTGGGAAGTGAAGTCCGCTGCGGAAAGAAGATCTTCCAAAAGCACCATCCCCATCCTCCTTCGAGGACAATTCCTCTTCGAGGAGATCCTCCTCGGGTTCGAGATCGCGGGTTTGGGGCGCCACGCAGGCCAGCTTCCAGAGGGGGTTTTCCGTCTCCTCGCAGGATGCTTATCACCCGGAGCCGAGGGAAGTCAAGACACCCCTCTCTATGTGGGGGCCTTCAGGGAGTCCCGGACTCCTCGATGAGTGCATCCATCATCGCCATTACTTGGCGGGCCGGAATGTGCGTTCATACCGTGAACATCCATCATGTCATGGACTCCCATGGGGGCGGTCCTCCTGGTGCTTCATGCTGTCCAAGACGGTCGTCAATATCGGACAGATGTCCAGGGTAATAAGCGGGGTTGAAAGACCGATAAAGAAAGAAGACTTGCTTGCCATTGAGTCCACGATAGATGAAAAGATGTTTTTCAAGCAATCCGGAAGTCTGGACCCTGATCGACTGGGAATAATGTTGGGAAGAAGTATTGTCCGAGGGAGTTGCTGTTATTTTTAGGGGAAATTGGGCCTTCGATGAGGGCGACTTCAGAGAAGGAGGATATTGAAAGCATGAAGCCGCCGCAGAAGGACGTCCCAAAGGCAGCTCTGTATATCTTCAAGACGCCTTTTCTTAGAGCCATCCTACTCTCTTCCTTGGCTGTATCAGCAGTGTTTCCCCTTTACATCCTGTTTTGGGTTATGTCTTCTTTGACACAACTGATGATCGACAGCACCAGTGAGGACGCCCTGCGCGTTGCTCGATACATGGTCTCCATGGGCATTGATGCGGGACTGGATTTCAGCGGGGAGATCAAGAATCCCCGTTTCCTCTCCATGCTCAGCAAGTTCCAGCGTGATTTCAAACTGGAGAAGGTGAAGATCTTTTCCCCAGAGGGAGAGGTGATCTATTCCAGCGATCCCAAGGATATCGGGGCAAGGAACGTCAAGCCGTACTTCAGAGACATTGTGGCCAAGGGACGGACCTTCTCCAAGTTGGTGAGGCGGCATGAGCGCTCATTAGAAGACCGGCTGCTGAAGGAAGATGTGGTGGAGACCTATGTGCCGCTCATGAGAGGTGGTGTCTTCCGAGGGGCGTTCGAGATCTATTATGACATCACCAAACGCAAGAGACGTTTGTTTCACATATTGAACTATTCCTACGCCACCATGGGGCTGTTGTTCGCCATTTTGATGGGGGGGATATTCCTCGCCCTGTTTAAGGCGAGCAGAACCCTCTTGGAGAGGGAGCAGGCCCAGGAAGAACTGAGGGCGTACAAGGAACATCTGGAGGAGATGGTCGCAGCACGCACAGCAGAATTGGAGGCGGCAAACACCCGATATAGGAAGCAGGTGGTCGAGACCCTGCAGGCACAAGAGGCGCTTCGGGAGAGCGAGGAGAGATTCCGAAAGCTTGGTGAATCTGCCAAGGATGCCATCATAATTATGGACGTGGATGGGAGAATTTCTTTTTGGAACAAGGCGGCCCAAGGAATGTTCAAGTACCGGCCCGACGAGGTGTTGGGACAGGACCTTCACCAGCTTTTGGCCCCTGAACGATATCGCGAGCAGTTTCAGATGTGTTTCCGAGAGTTCAAGGCCGCGGGGGAAGATCGGCCTTTGGCGAAGACGATGGAGCTGTGGGCTCTACGGAGTGACGGGAAGGAGTTTCCCGTGGAGCTCTCTCTGTCGAGGATGAAGGTCAAAGGTCAATGGGAGACCATCGGGATCGTACGGGATATCTCGGAGAGAAAGAGGGCGGAGGAGGAGAGGAACAAGCTTCAGGAGCAGCTCTGGCGTTCTCAAAAGATGGAGGCCCTGGGGACATTAGCTGGGGGAATCGCGCATGATTTTAACAATATCCTCGCGGCCATCATCGGGTATGCGGAATTGGCCATGATCGATGTGCCAGAGTCCTCCGTTCAGCACTCGTATCTGAAGTCCGTGGTCAAGGCCGGATACCGGGCCAAAGATCTCGTGCAACAGATCCTTTCCTTCACGCGGCAGGACCATCCCGAGAAGAGGCTCATCACCATGGTCCCCCTGGTGAAGGAGATCCTCAAGTTGCTCAGGGCATCCCTCCCCAAGAATATTGAGATATCCCTTTCCGTGCAGGAAGGGTCCAGTACTGTGCTGGCCGACGCCACTCAGATGCACCAGGTGCTGATGAACCTGTGCACCAACGCCGCTCACGCGATGCAGGAGAAGGGGGGGAAGCTCCACATTCAGCTCTCCCGAGTCGTGATCCGTGACGGGGGCTCCATCCCTGGTGTATCCCTGTCGGCCGGGCCGTACCTGCAGCTGCGCGTCCAGGATACGGGCCATGGGATGACCCCTGAGGTGATGGAAAGGATCTTTGATCCTTACTTTACGACCAAGAAGAGGGGGGAGGGGACCGGGTTAGGGCTCTCGGTGGTTCAAGGGATAGTTCAGGGGCACGGGGGAGCCATCCGGGTCCAAAGCCAGGTCGGGGTCGGGTCCACATTCGACATCTTCCTCCCTTTGGTGGAGGATACGCCCGAGCTCCGGGATACTTGGGAGTTTGACTCCCTTCCCAAAGGGAAGGAGACCATCCTTCTCGTCGACGATGAAGAGACAGTGCTGGACGTGAGCCGACGCATGCTGGAGCGACTGGGCTATTGCGTAGAGCCACGGACAGATGCAGAGGAGGCCCTGGAGATGTTTCGTGCTGAGCCCGGTCGGTTCAGTCTGGTGATCTCGGATCTCATCATGCCGACGATGACAGGAGATCAACTCATTGGCGAGATTCGCCGCATCCGACCGGATATTCCCGTCATTCTGATCAGCGGGGGTGCCGCCCGTATGAGAGTATCTACGGGAAATCCAGAGAAGGCCGACGCCATACTCCGCAAGCCCCTCGTAATGAAAGAGCTGGCAGAGGCCGTGCATCGTCTCTTGAGCCAGTCAGGGACCAGAAGCGCTCCGACCTCGTGACATGAATAGGCCCCTTCTCCGGGCACCTGTGCTGAAGAAGTCTTCTCTTTTGAGACCTCCGAACATGCTGGCATGCCTTGACAGAATTCCATTCTCCGGCACATGATGAGGCCTGCCCGGAAGGGTCGAAGTCTGACCACGAACAGTTTCTGGAGGAGTGGAATGCCGGTGCCGGATAAGGATCAGCTTGCGCGGGAAGTCAAGGAGTCGTCGGAGCGGGGGAATCTTTGCAGCCAGATCGTTGTGGAAGTAGGCCTCCAGCACCTGGGGATGGATCTGCCAGATGTGGTCACGTCCATGGGAGGCCTCGTGGGTGCCCAGGGCCTTATGGGGGCTACCTGCGGGACGCTGACAGCTGCGGCCTGTTTGATCGCCTCGGCGAGCCACGGCAAGATCGAGCGGGAAAGGATGTACATGCTCATCCAGGAGCTGGAGGAACGCTTCAACCAGGAACTGGTCTCCCAATATCCAGGAAATCATTGCGACGATCTTCTGGAGGCGGATCCCACCAAACTCCCCACCGAGGTCTGTCCGCCCATCATCGCCGGGGCCATCCGCATTGCCTTGGAGCTGCTGGAGGGGGAAGGGATTCCGGTAAATTGAATGTTTCACCAGCGGGCCGCCACCACCAGGATTTTCAGCCTCTCCTCGCCCACATTTTCCAGCCCATGGAGGGCCCCGACGGGGATGGCCACGGCGTCTCCTGTTGAGACCTCGCGGACCTCTGTGTCCACCTGCATGCGCCCCCTTCCTTGGATGACGATGTAGATCTCCTCCATGGGGTCCCGGTGGGGTTCGATCCGATGGCCGGGGTCGAGGATGGCGTGGGCAAGGAAGCCCAGTTGGGAGAGGTGCCGCTGATCCAGGATCATGGTGGCCCACGCCCCGCCGTGGGCGCGATAGAGGGTGGCCAGGACCTCCGGGTCCTTGGGATTTCGGACGATCACGCGGTTTTATACCCTTTCTATGAACTCCTCTCCAAGGAGACCCTCGGGCCGCACCAGGAGCACGGCGATGATGATCAGGAAGGCGAGGGTGTTCTTGAAGGCGATGGAAATGTAGCCCCCGGCCAGGCCCTCGGCAATCCCGAGGATCAGTCCCCCCACGATGGCCCCGGGCAGGCTGTTAAGTCCCCCCAAGATGGCCGCGGCGAAGCCCTTGAGGAACGGCTCCAACATGTAGAAGGGGTCCAGAAGGAGCAACGGCGCCAGGAAGAGACCCGCTACCACACCGAGCAGTGCGGCTGTGCCCCAGCTGATGGCCAAGATTCGGCGGGTGGGGATCCCCAGGGTCTGGGCGGCCTGAAGGTTCTCCGAGGTGGCCCGCATGGCAAGCCCCAATCGGGTCCTCTGGACGAGGAGATAGAGGCAGATGCTTCCCAATAGGCCTGCGGCGATGGTGCCCACACTCAATTCGCTGATGTAGATGCCGCCGATGTTCCAGACCTTGGAGTCGGAAAGAGGAAAGGGGAAAGGCTGGGGTTCCATACCCCAGATGCGGGATGTCAATCCCTGGATGATCAGACCTAGGCCGAGGGTGAGGATGATCTGCCCCAGGAGAGTCGCCTCCCGACGCTGGGCCGGTACCAGGATGCAGAAATAGAACCCCATGGCCAGGAGACTCCCGAACAGGAGGGCCATGATGAAGACCAGCCCGAAGGGGATCTTGAGCCCCATCAACGTCAGGGCGAAGAAGGCTCCTGCGGAGGCTATATCCCCGTGGGCGAAGTTCAGGATCCTCGTAGATCGATAGATGAGGGAGAGCCCCAGGGCCACGAGGGCGTAGAGACTGCCCACGGCCAAGCCCGATATGAAGTAAAGCAGAAAGCGTTCCACGTGTGACCCCCTTAAGTTCCCGCTGGAAGCCGCTGCCTCATCGGAAGGGCCAGTTCTTCCAATAGAGACGGATCTTCAGCCATCGTCCGGACAGCCCCAACGGCTCGAAAATGAGGACAATGAAGATGGTGATCCCGAAGACCACCGGGATGAACTCCTTGTAACCGCTGAAGACTTGGGGGACCAACAGAACGAAAGCCGCTCCCATTATGGAACCCTCCACTGAGGCCAGTCCCCCGATGATGACCGCGACGAAGATGGTGATGGTCTCCATGAAAGTGAACATATTGGGTTCCAGATAACCGATCAGCTGGGCGTAGAGTCCTCCCTGAACGCCGGTGTAAAACGAGCTGATGGCAAAGGCGAGCAACTTGTATCGTGTCAGGTTGACACCGATGGCTTCCGCGGCGATATCGTTGTCCCTGATGGCCACGAAGGCCCTTCCCATATAGGAGGCAACGAGATTATACGTGGCCAAGGTAAACGCCAGCGCCAGGAGGAAATGGAAGTAGTAGACGGCGGTGGCCCTGGGGATACCGATCTCCGGGAGGAACTTGGGGACCGACAGCCCCATACGTCCTCCGGAGAGGAGTTCGGAGTTGGCCAGGATCTGGTAAACGGCGATACCGAAGCCCAGGGTCACGATGGCCAGGTAGGGGCCTTTCAGTCGAAGGGAGGGGAATCCGACTACGATCCCGAACAAGCCTGCTGCCACCCCGGCGGCCAGGAGGGCCAGCAACATGGGGACCCCTGCCCTAGCTAGGTGGCCGAAGGTATAGGCTCCTATGGCTAGAAAACCAGCCTGACCGAACGAGATCTGGCCGGTGTAGCCGATGAGCAGATTCTGTCCCATGGTGCCGATGGCGTAGATGGCAATGAGTGTAAGAAGATAGACGAAGTACTCGGAGGCGACCCAAGGCAGAAGGATCAATGCCCCCAGCAGAAGACCCACCCAGAAGGCGGTCCCCCGTTTGCGAATGAGTTTAAGCTCCTCGCGATAGCTTTCGATGAGGTCCATGGTGTCTTTCCTAGCCCCGATAGAGAGACTCGATGAGGTCGGCGTAGCGCTTCTCGATGCTTCGACGCTTGACCTTCTTGGTGGGAGTGACGTCTCCGTCTTCCTCGTAAAAGCGCTTGGGCAGCAGGGCGAACTTCTTGACCGTCTCCACGCGGGCCAGGGTCTTGTTCACCTTCTGGACCTCCTTGTCGATGAGCTTGTAGATCTCGGGATTTCGGGTGAGATCGGCGAAGGTGGTGAAAGGGATGCGATGATCCTGTGCGTATTTGGTCACATTGTCCTCGTCGATGAGGATAAGGGCCACGAGGTATTTTCTGCGATCTCCGATGACTACGGCATCTTGGATATAGGGGCTGAACTTGAGCTTGTTCTCGATATAAGCCGGGGTGATGTTCTTTCCGCCCGCCGTGATGATGATGTCCTTCTTTCGGTCCAGGATTCTTAGGAATCCGTCTTCCAGGGCCCCCACATCGCCGGTATGGAGCCATCCGTTCACAATGGTCTGGGCAGTCAGCTCGGGGTCCTTGAAGTAACCTTTGAAGACGCCGGGACCACGAGCCAGGATCTCGCCGTCTTCGGCGATCTTGACCTCGATCCCAGGTATGGGTTCTCCCACGTAGCCCCATCGAGGGCGGTCGAAGCGCTGGACCGCGATGACGCCTGTGGATTCGGTTTGGCCGTAGCCCTCCCGAAGGGGAATGCCCAGAGCGTTATAGAACTCGAATAGTTCCGGGGATGCCGGGGCCGCCCCACAGACGCCCCATCGGATCCTCTCGAAACCCAGCTGCCGCTTAAGGTGATAGAGAACACCCCAATAGGCCAGAAAGTAGAGAGGCTTCAGGAACCATCGTCTTTTATCAGAGCCTTCTGATCGCACATATTGAAGCCCGATGTTGACAGCAGTCCGATAGACCAGGCGTTTCAGGAGGGTGGAGTCGGACATCTTGATCTCGATGTTGGAGGCGAACTTCTCCCAGATTCGCGGCACGCTGGCGAAGATGGTGGGGGATACCTCCCTGAGATTCATGGGAAGGGTCTCGATGCTCTCCACAAAGTTGACCGTAATTCCCACCCAGATGGCCATGAAGAGAGAGATGAGATTCTCGTAGATATGAGCCAGGGGGAGATAGGAGATCACCTCGTCTGTCTCATACGCCGGGTTGGCCTGAAGGAAGGAATCGGTCAAGGCGAGGATGTTGTGGTGGGAGATCATGGCCCCTTTGGGGGGACCTGTGGTGCCCGAGGTGTAGATGATCATGGCTGTGTCCTCGGGCTGGATTTCAGCCATCCTCTCCTCGATGCATCGGGGATTCTCCTCTAGGTAGCGTCTTCCCCGCTCCAGGAACTCCTCGAAAAAGATGATCTTGGGATGGGAGAATCCCCACAATCCCTTTGGATCCCAGACCACTACCTGCTTGAGACCCACCTTGGGGAGGATCTCGAGTACCTTGTCCACTTGTTCTTCGTTCTCGACGAAGAGGATCTCGGCTTCGGAGTGCCCGACCACGTAGGCCACTTGGTCCGGAGCGGAGGTCGGATAGATCCCACAGGTGGCCCCACCGGCCGTCATGGTCCCCAGGTGACAGTAGACCCACTCGGGACGGTTGTCCCCTAGGACGGCCACGAACTGGCCTTTTTCCAGGCCCAAGGCCATCAAGGCCGCGGCCACCTCCCTCACTCGTTGCCCGTATTGCCGCCAAGAGATGCGATGCCAGATGCCGTAGTCCTTCCGGCGGAGGGCCACACGGTCTCCCAGCCGCTGAACCTGTTTGAAGAAGAGCTCCGGAAAGATCCGGACGTCGCGGTACATCACCATCTCCTTCTCTTCTTGTAAAGCCTCCATCCTTTGGGCGAGAGGGACTGCTCCCCCATGCCGAGATAGAGTTCCTGGACGTCCTCGTTCTCCTCCAATTCCTTTGGAGTGCCCTCCAGCACGATGCGGCCTGCTTCCAGAATGTATCCGTAATGGGCGATGCGGAGGGCCAATTTGGCGTTCTGCTCCACCACAAGTAGTGTGGTGCCTTTGCGGCTGATCTGCAGCAGGGCGTCGATGACGTGCCGGGCCACCTTGGGGGCCAGCCCCAGGGAGGGCTCGTCCAGCATCAAAAGATGGGGGCGCCGAAGCATGGCCCGGGCTATGGCCAACATCTGCTGCTCCCCACCGGAGAGGGTCTCCGCTTGTTGCTTCCTTCGGTCCCGGAGGATGGGAAAGAGCCCGTGGACGAATTCCAGGTCCTCCTTTACTGCCTCGTCCCTCCGTCCCCAGAGACCCAGATCCAGGTTTTCCTCCACCGTCAGCTCGCGAAAGAGCCCTCGGTCCTCTGGGACGTAGACGATGCCCAAGGAGGAGATCTTCTCCGGGGGGAGCCTCTGGATCATACGGCCACGAAACTCTATGGTCCCCTTCTTGGGCTGGTCCTTGATGAGCCCAGCGATGGTCTTCAGCAGGGTGGTTTTGCCCGCCCCATTGGGCCCCAAGATGGCGAAGATCTCCCTTTCCTTGACTTCCAAGGAGATCCCGTGCAAGGCGTAGATCCGGTCGAAATAGAGGGTCTCTATGCTGGAGATCTTCAGAAGTGGAGTCATTCTTCCCCCACATAAGCGCGGATGACCTCGGGGTGGGACTGGACTTCCTGTGGCGTCCCCTCGGCGATCTTCCGACCGTAATCCAAGGCCACCATCCGGTCGGCCACCCGGGATGCGATCCTCAGGTCGTGCTCCACCAGAAGGACCGCGATCCGATAGCGCCCCCGTATCTCACCAATGCGGTATGCCGCCTCCTCCTTTTCCTCGGCCGTCAGGCCAGAGATGGGCTCATCCAGAAGAAGTAGCTTGGGCTCCAGAGCCAAGGCCCTTCCGATCTCCACCTTCTTTTGAATTCCGTAGGGGCAGTCAGCCACTCGGGCCTTGCGGTAGGCATGGAGGTCCAGAAAATCGATGATCTCCTCCACCACTTCCCGGTGCCGAATCTCCTCCCGTTTGATCCTCATGAAGGCATGAAACGGATTTTTTCGGAAATGAACGTGACGGCCCAGAAGGAGATTCTCCAGGACGGTCATATGGAGAAAGAGCCGCAGGTTCTGGAAGGTTCGACCGATGCCCCGGCGGGCGATCCGGTCGGGCGAAAGTCCCAAGAGACTCTCCCCCTCGAATAAGATCTTCCCTCGGTTCGGCCGATAGACTCCGGAGATGCAGTTGAACATGGAGGTCTTGCCCGAACCGTTGGGACCGATGACCGTCAAGATCTCCTGTTCCTCCAGCCGGAGATCCACGCCCGCCAGGGCCATGATACCACCGAAGCTGATGCTGAGGTCTTCGATTTCCAACAGGGCCTTGGATCCACCTGATTTGTTCATCTCTTCCGCTGGTGCCTCCTCGAATGGAATTCCCCAACCCCCCGGGCGGCCGGTGCTCCGGTTCTCGTCTCCAAGGGGTCGGGGGAGGCGGTCGGCCGGGGTCTTAGAAGTGAGGCTTGTAGAGGATGTAGTCGGTGATGGGGACGTGCTTTCCACCTTTGGCCTGAAGCAGACGCGACCCATTGACACCATGATGGCGGTTGGGTCCGAAATTGACCGGGGCTCCAATCCCTTCGGGCTTCCAGTTTCGGATGCTCTCCATGGCGTGGATCATGGCCTCGGGTGTGAGGTTACGTCCTGCCCTTTTGAGTCCCTCTATGGTGTACATCATGGAGACAGCTCCGAAGACGGCCAAATATTCCTTTCCCTTGATCTTGGGGTTGTATTTTTTCAGGATATCGGCCACTCTGTCAGCCTCGGGATCGGAGCCGGGTATGCCAGAGTGGGCCGATGATGCGGGGTAAACCCCTTCCCATACCTCCCCGGCGACCCTGTACATGATGGGATCGCCCAAGGGGAAGGAAGTGAGCACTTTGGGCCTGTAGCCGAACTTGGCCATGGCCTTGAGGATCAGCCCCCCGTGGCTCATGGTGGTGTAGAGGATCACTGTATCCGCACCGGACTCTTTGAGCTTCAGTGCATGGGTGTCCAAGGCCCGCTCGGTCAGCTCATAGGAGACGGAAGCGGCCAATTGAGCCTTCCCCGGGAACTTCTCCATGGCCCTTTTCACTCCGGCGAGCCCCATCTTCCCGTAATCGTCGTTTTGGTAGAAGATCGCAAACTTCTTGGAGCCCAGCTTCTGGAAGGCATAGGTTGCGAGGAATTCGGCCTCGTCCTCGTAATCGGGGTAGGAGATGAAGATATAGCGGAGTCTATCCTTGGGATACTTCTCCCACATGCGGGTGTTGCCGTAGGCGGTGATCAAGGGGACCTTGTTTTCCGGGAAGAAATCCCGGCAAGCGTGAACCACGGCTGTCCCCAAAAGGCCGGTCACGGCGAAGACCTTTCCTTTCATTTCTTGGAGATTGGCCAATGCGCGGGTGGGATTGTAAGCATCGTCCTTGAGAAGGATCTTGATCTTGCGGCCGTTGACGCCCCCTTGGTCGTTGATGTAGTCCGCCCATGCCTTTCCCCCGAGAGCGGTGACACCCCAAAGTGCCGCAGGGCCGCTAAGCGGGGTTGTCCATCCAATGACCACTTCCTTGTCCGTGACCCCAGGGACGCCCCCAGCCCGCACGGAGACAGGGATGAGGCAGACCAGGAGGACTAGGCTGCAAAGGACCCATCGCAAGCCGTTCCTTCTCATCTCTCCCTCCTTTTCCAGGAAAAAGGGTTGGAACCACGCGAGGCCTTCCAAAGAAGGCCTCGCACCTTTCGTACAGGGTCAGGCCTGAGTGCGTGGAAGAGGCGCGCGAACCACGGACAGAAAAGAGAGACTTCGACTAGTGAGCATCGCGAGTGATGGTCACGTGAGTTTCCACATGAGAACGGCCCCCCTCCGATGGAGCTTTTCCACCAGGAGATAGAACGCTAATCTAGTGAAGGAACCTTGGGTTGTCAACACCTTTTCTGACCTCTACTGCCGGGCTGTCTCAGCGAGGTTGGGATGGAGGTGATCTGGGAGGAGGTGGTTGCACTATATTCTTTTCAGATAGGTAAAGTGGTCCAAGAGGTATGGTGGATGCGGGTCCATGGTTCAGAACTGTAGGGAAGCTGTGACATCGATCCGGATGAAGTTCCGGGAAGGCTGTAGCGCGCTGGAGAAGGAGATATGCCGAGAGACACGCTGGCTCCAGCCTGTGCCTGAACAGCGACTCGAAGGATGGACCGGTGGGCAGGGGTTGTCAATTTGGCTACTAATTTTGTAGACTATCAATTAAACACCAGCTTTATTGAGGGGGAATCATGAAGCTCTCCACACGAGGAAGATACGGAGCGCGCTTGATGATCGATCTTGCGGCCCATTATGGAAAGGGTCTTGTATTACTTAAGGATTTAGCTAGCCGTCAGCACCTTTCGGCTAAGTATCTGGACCAGCTTATGCTCTCGCTGCGCAGGGCAGGGCTGGTCAAGAGCAAACGGGGTGTCAAAGGAGGGTTTCAGCTGGCGAAGCCCCCCGAAGAGATCCGACTTTTGGAAGTGGTGGAGGCCGTGGAAGGGCCCTTGGACTTGGTCGATTGCGTGGCTCATCCAGAGGGCTGTCCTCGTTCGCGCAAGTGCGTTACCCTGGAGGTCTGGGAAGAGGTGGGACGGGAGATCCGGCAGGTGCTCGCTCGCAGGACCTTGGCAGATCTTGCTCAGAGGCAGCAGCAGAAGGAAGGAGCCCCATTCTAATGAAGATCTTTGACTCCATTACAGATACCGTGGGAGGGACGCCTCTGGTCCGACTGCATCGCGTGGTCGAGGACGTTCAGGCCGAGGTAGTGGCCAAGTTGGAGTCCTTCAATCCCTGTCACAGCGTCAAGGACCGGATCGCGGTCAGCATGATCGATGAAGCCGAGCGCCAGGGAAAGATCACTCCGGAGACCGTCATCCTGGAACCTACCAGCGGAAACACCGGCATCGGCCTTGCTTTGGTCTGCGCGGCGCGGGGTTATCCTCTGGTGCTCACCATGCCGGAGACCATGAGTCTGGAAAGACGGATCCTTCTGCGGGCCTTGGGAGCCCGGTTGATCCTTACGCCAGGCTCTGAGGGGATGCCCGGGGCTGTGCGGCGGGCTCAAGAGATGGCTGCTGAAGATTCACGCTACTTTATCCCTCAGCAGTTTGTCAATCCGGCCAACCCCGAGATTCATCGAAAGACCACGGCGGAGGAGATCTGGCAGGACACCGACGGTAAGGTGGACATTCTGGTGGCTGGCGTGGGGACTGGAGGGACCATCACGGGAGTTGCCGAAGTGATCAAGGCCCGCAAACCTTCCTTTCGAGCGGTGGCGGTGGAACCCGCCGAATCAGCGGTCCTGTCGGGATGCAAGGCGGGTCCCCATAGGATTCAGGGTATCGGAGCAGGGTTCATCCCAGAGGTCTTGAATCGTCAAGTCGTCGATGAGGTCATAGCGGTGCGAAGCGAGGATGCCGGGGAAATGGCCCGACGTCTGGCCCAACAGGAGGGGATCTTGGCCGGGATCTCAAGCGGCGCGGCGGTCTGGGCCGCATTGGAGGTGGCCCGAAGGGACTCCTCCAGGGGGAAGATGATAGTGGTAGTCCTGCCCGATACGGGAGAGCGTTATCTCAGCACGTGGCTCTTCGAAGAGGAGAGGAAGGAGGTCTCATCATGAAGGCTGTATCCCCTTCCCGACTCCTGGAGCGCCTTCGCGAAGACCTGGAGACCGCCTTCCGAAGGGATCCAGCGGCCCGTTCCACCCTGGAGGTGCTCCTCTGCTACCCAGGCCTCCATGCCCTATGGATCCATCGGGTGGCCCACGCTCTTTGGGTTCGAGGACATCGTCTATTGGCCCGCTTCCTCTCCCATCTGAATCGCTGGCTGACGGGAGTGGAGATCCATCCCGGGGCTCGAATCGGGCGGCGCTGCTTCATCGACCACGGGATGGGGGTGGTCATCGGAGAGACCGCCGAGATCGGCGACGACTGCCTCCTCTATCAGGGGGTGGTCCTCGGCGGAACAAGCAGCAAAAAAGGAAAGAGGCATCCTACCTTGGAGGAAGGAGTCGTGGTCGGAGCCGGGGCCATTGTTCTGGGACCCATCCGGTTGGGTCGAGGCTCGAGGGTGGGTGCGGGGTCCGTGGTCGTCCGGTCCGTGCCGCCGGAGAGCACTGTTGTGGGGATCCCAGCGCGGACCGTGATCCAGCGTGGCCCTGAGGACGACGTCCTTCAACACGGGAAGCTGCCCGATCCTACAGCTGGCATCCTTCAGGAGCTCCAGTTGGAGGTGGAGGATCTCAGGCGGAGGCTGCAGCGGCTGGAGGAACAGAAGGGAGAGACCGAGGGGACCACGCAGAAAAACAACTCCTCCATGCCCCTGCCGGTTCGAGGATAAGGGCGGCCTCCCCAAAGGGGGCTCAGTATTCATCTCCTGTTGCATGGACCAGGGGGAGAGGATTTGACGCCATCCGCGACCCTGGGCTAAGATGGACCCTTCCCAAGATGGAAGGGCCCGGCTTCGGGTCCCGAGACCTCTCAGGAAAGGCAGGTGATGACGATGCAATGGATCATGCGTAGCCCCCTCGGGGGGCAGAACCGGAGGGAGAGACGGATGTGCACCTGGGACAGACTCATGATGCCGATCGAGGGGGATGCGCGGTCCCATCGTCGGCTCAAGCGCCTTTTCTGGAGGAACCCATGTCCAAGACCATTGAAGAGATCAACGAGAGGATCAAAAAGGGAAAGGCCGTGGTTCTGACGGCCGAGGAGATCATCGAGTTCGCCAAGGAAAAGGGGGCGAAGCGAGCCGCCCAAGAGGTGGATGTAGTCACAACGGGCACCTTCGCCCCCATGTGTTCGTCTGGGGCCTACTTCAACCTGGGGCATACCAAACCCCGGATCAAGTTGGGGGGTGGACGCGTCACCCTGAACGGGGTGCCGGCCTACACCGGTTTCGCCGCCGTGGACCTGCTCATCGGCGCCACAGCCCTCCCTGAGGAAGACCCCCGCAATCAGGTCTATCCTGGGGAATTCCGCTACGGCGGCGGGCACGTCATCCATGATCTGGTGGCTGGCAGACCAGTCCGTCTGGAGGCCAGGGCCTACGGCACGGATTGCTATCCCAAAAAACGGTTGGAGATCGAGATACGCCTTGAGGACCTCAACGAAGCGGTCCTCTTCAATCCGAGGAACGCCTATCAGAACTACAACGTGGCGGTGAATCTCTCCGATCGCGTCATCTATACCTATATGGGGATGTTGCGACCCAAGCTGGGGAATGCCAATTATTGCAGCGCGGGACAGCTTTCCCCCTTGATGAACGATCCCATCTACAAGACCATCGGTGTCGGCACCAGGATCTTCTTGGGAGGAGGGGTCGGGTATGTGGTGTGGCACGGCACCCAACACAATCCTGGGGTCTCCCGAACAGACAAGGGGATCCCAAAAGAGGGGGCAGGCACGTTGGCCGTCATGGGGGATCTGAAGGGGATGAAGCCCGAATGGCTGCGCGGGGTCTCCTTCATCGGATATGGAGCCAGCCTGGCTGTGGGCATAGGCATCCCCATTCCCATTCTGGATGAGGAGATTTTGGAATACACCCTGGTGACGGACCAGGACATTTGGGCCCCCATTGTGGACTACAGTGAGGCCTATCCCAATCGCAAACCAGAGAACCTGGGTCACGTCACCTATGCCCAGCTTCGCACAGGGGCCATTGAGATCCAGGGCAAGGAAGTCCCCACAGCCAGTCTGTCAAGCTACTTCAAGGCCAGGGAGATCGCCCACATCCTGAAGGAGTGGATCCAGGAGGGAGAGTTCCATCTGAGCAGGCCCGTGGCCCCATTGCCCGGCCCGGAAAGCGGCTACGCGTTTCGACCGTGCAAGGAACGTCCTGTGCGTGCTTAAAGGAGCCCATTCTTGATGGACAGGGGGGTTCACCCCCCTGTCTTCTCTCTTCGGAGTGTGGACCCCGGCATCGGAGATGGAGATGTCCGCACACGCCCCCTGGCATATCTTTGAGCAGACCCTCCACGATCCTTGGACCCTCGCCGCAGAATGGAAGCAACAGACGGGTGGTCCAGTCATAGGGCACCTTCTGCCCGACGTCCCCGAGGAGCTCATCCACGCTGCAGGTGCCCTCCCCATCGCCCTGACGGGGGCCGGAGTTCGGGCGGCGCGGGCCCATGCCCTTATTCCCGGATACACCTGCAGTCACGCCATGGGGGTCTTGGAAAGGGCCCTTACAGGGCAGCTCGAGATCCTCGATGGAATGGTGATCCCCTATGTGTGCGATACGACTCGAAACCTCCACCACATCTGGAGGCGGGCATTCCCAAAGATGTGGTGCGAATTCCTCCGCCTCCCCAAGAGGCTGGAGCACCCGGGTGCTAGGGACTATCTCAAAGAGGAATTCTCCAGGATGAGGGAAGCCCTCTGCCGCCATACGCATCGAGCTGCAACGGATGAGGCCTTGGAGGAGTCTTTTTGTCTCTACAACAAGAGCCGGGCCAAGCTGAGGGAAGCCTATGAGAGACACCGGAAGGATCCCTCCACATGGAGCATTCGGAGGCTCCATGCCCTTGTGGCCTCGGCCCAGTGTGCCCCTAGGGATCTCCATCTCCAGTGGATGGAGCGGCTTCCTTGGAACACAGAGGCCGATGAGGCCTCCCATTGCCGAGTCCCCCTTTACGTGAGAGGCAAGATCTGGGATCCTCCTGAACTGCCGGAGCTCTTGGACGGATTGGGCTTTGTGGTGGTAGGGGACGAGATGGTCACCGGATATCGGTCCGTGGGGGAGGACGTCCACCTCGGGGGAGATCCCCTGGAGGCCTTGGTGGAGCGGCATATGCGTCTGATCCCTTATGCAGGTTATCATCTGTCTCCTCGGGAGGTGGTGGATGGATTCCTCCGAAGGGTGGAACAGAGCGGCGCAGCCGGGGTGCTCATTTTGGACCCCAAGTTCTGCGAAGCGGCCGGTTTTGATTCCCCCGATCTCCGTCAGGGGCTCCGGCGGAGGGGGGTTCCCCTTTTGGCCCTGGAGACCTCTGATCGGGGAGGTGCTGTGGGGGCCCTTCGTGTCCGCCTAGAGGCCTTCGCCGAGATGCTCTCCCAGACGGTTCCATAGCCCGGCCGGGCTATTCAGGGAAAGGGAGTCGACATCATCCAAACCGCACAGGGGATCATTCGGGTCGAAAATAGCCAGAGCCAGCACAAGAGGTGTCCCTCACTTTGAGAAGTTCTTTTCGAGTCCGCATGAGGCGGACCTCGCTTCACTGGACATCCACAATGTGCCTTCGGCAAGTGGATGTGCGGGCGTTTTGTTCCGTCAAGAACGATGTGCGAAAAGACCTTCAAATTCGTTCAAGGCACCTCTTGTGCGGGCCCAGGAGTTCTGGATCGCTACTTTCAGGACCGTAGGGTGTCCTGCCCAAGCGGGCCATGGCAGTTAAGGAGAATCCGGCATGGAGCCCATCGAGAGCCTGCGTCTTCTTAAAGGCATCAATATCGACTACTACACGGCGGCCCATACAGCAAGGCAGAACGGGAAGTTCATCGCCTATGTCAATGCCTTTACCCCGGTGGAGCTTCTCTACGCCATGGACTTCATCCCGGTTTATCCGGAGAACCACGCCGTAATTCTCGGGGCTCGGAAGCTCTCGGAGGAGGTTATCCATGCTGCGGAGGGGATGGGTTACTCCCGGGATCTTTGTTCCTATGCCCTCTGCGACCTGGGATCTATCCGGACGGGGAAAAGCCCCACCATGGGGCTCCCTAAGCCGGACCTGCTCTTGGTCTCCAACAGCCAATGCGGGACTTTGACCAAGTGGTTCGAGGTCCTAAGCAGGCTGTATGGGGCCCCCATGGTGCTTATCGATGTTCCTCAATCGGGGGACGGGCAGAAGGACTCCGCTGCAGAGCGTTACGTGAGGAGACAGCTGGAGGAGCTCGTCTCCATCCTGGAGGATATTACGGGCAGGCCCCTGGACGAGGGCCGCTTCAGGGAATGCATCCACCTCTCCCGGAGGGCCTCGGAACTCTGGAGCCGGGTATTGGAGACGGGAATGCATTGCCCCGCCCCTATGACCGTCTTCGACCAGTTCATCGCCATGGCCCCCATCGTCGCCCAGCGGGGAACGAAGGTGGCAGTGGATTTCTATGAGACGCTTCTGGAGGAACTCCAAGGCCGGGTGGAGCGGGGGATCTCCGCGGTTGGAGATGAACGATTCCGACTCTATTGGGACAACCTCCCCATATGGCCCGAGCTCAGACGCTTGTCCCGGTTTCTGGAGGCCCAAGGAGCCGCCTTGGTGGTCTCCCTTTATACCTGGGCCTGGGCCACATTGGCGGTGGGGGAGGAGGACCCTTTCGGCGACTGGGCACATCAGTACCTCTATACGGCCAACCTCCACATGGAACGCCGCATCGAGCAGTATGAGGCATTTGCCCGCCATTACAAGCTGGACGGTTTCCTCTATCACTCCAATCGAAGCTGCAAGATGTTTTCGCAGGATATCCCCGAGGTCCGGAGGGCCGTCACCCAACGCACCGGGATCCCGGGGACGGTCCTGGAGGCCGACCATAATGATCCCCACCTCTATTCTGTGGAGACCTTGGAGGTCCAGATCCGGACTTTCCTGGAGATGCTTGGGGCCAAAGAGGTCCATTAGGCCCCTCTCGGCCTTTGGGTGCGTTGGCCAGCAGAGGTGGATACATGCGGCCAGAGGACTTTCTCCGCCGGGTGGGTGAAGTGTACCGAGGCAGGATCCCGGCGGTTTGCTCCCTTCCTCAAGGGATCGAGAGAGACTGGGAATGGTTGGAGTCAAGGCTTTGTGAGGTGGTGGAAGAGGCAGGGGCCGCGGAGGCGTTCCTCCGTCGTGCACGAGGGGTCCTCGAGACCCTGAAGGAAGACGGACTCCGCTACAGGGACCTGGTCGAGCTGTTTCAATCCTTGTCCGTCTGCGAGGGGGGAGGAACACCATGTAACCTTCAAGGACCGTTGGGGAGGTTCCTCCTTGCCCTTCATGACACCTATGTCCTCGGGCGAAACCGAGACATCCTTCCCCTCAAGGAGGAACTCCAAGAGGAGTCCACTTGCCGGAGATGTGGGCTGTGTTGCATCGGCCCTGCCGAGGGCCCCATCAGCACCTCTCCTGCGGATCTCTCCCGCTGGGATGCCATGGGTCGAGATGATCTACTCTATTTCACGCGTTTCGGCCCTGCCGGAGCCCTTAGGGCCCGGTCCTTGGAGTTTCCCTGCTGTCCTTTCCTGAGGTTCTCTGCAAAAAAGAAGAACGGCCATTGCCTGGTCCACCCTGTAAAACCCCTTGTCTGCCGTCAGTTCGTCTGCGGATGAGGGGAACTCAGCGGATTCGATCCATAAAGACCCGGAGGTCGGGGACCACTTCCCGCCCTTTTTTCTTCCCCGATCGATCCAAGAAGTAGGCTCGGAGTCCAGCTTGGCGCGGGGCCAGGTAATCGAATTCCCAATGGTCCCCCACGTGGACCATCTGAGAGGGTTCCACCCCGAGCATGGAAGAGACCTCTTCATAGAACTCTCGGGATTTTTTCACCCTTCCTAGGTCCGAGGTTGCAGAGATCACCCGTTGAAAGAATCCGTTAAGCCCTCCAACCTCCATCTCCACTTGGATAAAGGGTCGGCTGGCATTGGAGAGGATGACCAGGGGATGGTGTTGGGCCAGGAGACGGAGGACATCGTGCACCTCAGGATAGGGTCGAATCAGGTGGCGGTGTGCCTCAAGGATCTCTTTCCAGTGGCGGCTCAGGCCGAACCGGTGGAACCAATAGTCCAGTTGATACCATGCCAGGTTTCCATCTCCCACCTCATCGTACTGTCGATAGACCCACTGCTTTGCCTCCTCTACTCTCATTCCCCGTTGCCGAGCGACGAGTTTAGGGATGGCCTCCCGCCATACAGCGGTGCTGAACTCGTGGCTGATCAGGGTCCCGTCCAGGTCGAATGAGACTACAATGGATCTATTTCGGGACATATGAGCTCCTTGACTGTACGTTGAGGGCCATTCTAAAGTAGCGCTCGATGGAGGACAAGGGGGGATGTGGTGGACGGAGATATCACGGAGATCGAAGGAGTCCTCGTGGGGCATGCCCAGGACACCCGGGGCCTCACTGGATGCACTGTGGTGATAGTGGAGCAAGGTGCTGTGGGGGGGAGTGACGTCCGAGGCACGGCCTCGGGGACCCGACAGATGGACTCACTGGGGCCCCTTCACTTGGTGGAGCGGATCCAAGCAGTCCTTTTCTGCGGGGGGAGTGCCTTCGGGCTGGAGGCGGCCGGAGGGGTCATGAGATATCTGGAGGAGAAGGGAATGGGGTTTCGAACCCCCATAAGGACGATCCCCATCGTACCCACGGCTGTCATTTTCGACCTCTCCCTGGGAGATCCCCGAGCCCATCCCACACCTGAGATGGCCTACCGTGCCTGCCAGGAGGCCTCTGCGGGACCCCTCCTTCAGGGGAGTGTGGGAGTGGGGATCGGGGCCTCGGTGGGAAAGTACCACGGAATCGGCCGCGCCATGAAGGGCGGATTGGGCAGTGCGTGTCAGCGGACACAGGGCGGTATCTTGGTGGGGGCCCTGGCCGTGGTGAACGCCTTCGGAGACGTAGTGGATCCCTCCACCGGAGAGATCCTGGCAGGGCTTCGGGCAGAGGCGGGAGGGATGGACCTTTCCGGGACCGTTCGGGAGATGATCCAAGGTGTGCCCCGGGAAGGGGGGCTCCTGGAGCATACCACGCTGGTCTTGGTGGCAACCGATGCGGAGTTGGACAAGGTTCATTGTTGTCGCCTTGCACGGATGGCCCAAGGAGGGCTGGCTCAATGCATCTCCCCCTCCCTTTGTCCGGTGGACGGCGACGTGGTGATTGCCCTCTCCACAGGGCACAAGAAGGGGGATTTTGGGGCCCTGGGGGCCGCGGCTCAGCGCGTCACGGTACAGGCCGTCCTCAGGGCGATCCGAAGCGCCGATGGTTTGGGCGTTCTTCCCGCTTGGCGCGACCGGGTCCGACAGAGGGCGACGGAAAGGCCCTAGACAAGGAGGATTCTCGGGGGTAGAATACGCACGCCATGAATGGGACCAAAGGATTTGAAGGACCTTATGAGTCGGGGCACCTTCTGGTGGCGGCCTGGAGGCTCTTCGTGTATCGACACCGAAGGCCCCCATCGGTGAAAGAGCTGAGCGAGATGCTGGAGATCTCGCCGGAGATGGGGCATCGGCTTTGCAATAGACTCCACCGCTTGGGTGTCCTGGAGGTGGTCGAAGGAGCCTTTGAGGAGCGGATCTACCTGCAGGATCACCGGAAGCTGGAGGAACTGCCCCGGCAAGAGGAGGCCCTGAGCTTCGAAAAGGAGCTTCGACAATGGAGGGAGCGAAGCGCCAAGAGGGAGGAGGAACTGAGGAAACTTCGAGCCGATCGTGAGGCGAAGAAGAAGGATCTCTTCTCCGACCTGGAGCGCCAGCTTCGGCAGGGCCTTCGCAAAAAGAAGAAGAACCCCCTGGATGACCTCTGAACGGATTGCCTCTTCCCCTTATGGCCGGAGAAGTCTGCCCAGAGAGGCAGGCGGGCTATCCTTCGATCTCCTTTTCCACCTTCCCTTCAGCCGAGGGTCAGGGTCGGAGGCCCCGTGATGGGCCCTGTTCCGAAAGGGCTCTTGTCCTTGACGCTCGTGGGTGGGGCCGCCGCAGCCCTTCATGCATTTCCGGAGGCCCTGGACCTTTGGTGGAGTAAGACCCTCAGCGCAACGGCACAAGCCGCACTTTCCCACCTGCCCCTTCTTTTCTGGCTGCTCGCCGGCCTTTGGGGCTTCCATCTCGGACAGGTCCGCTTCTTACTCCTGTGCACGGCCCTGGGAGGGATCCACTTCATTCGGGAGATCCCTTTGGAGCCGGGGGAAGGATTTCCCGCCATGCGGGAGGCCGTGGCCTTGGTGGTGCCGTGGGCCTTTCCTCTCCTGCTGGTCCTGCCCGAGCGGGGGTGGAGACACCTTTGGGGATGGGGCAGATGGGTAATGGTCGCCATCTTGTTGGCGGTGGTCCTGCTTCTGGCGACCTTGGAGCCGGACGTCTTTCATGGGTCAGCGGGTGGTTGGCCCCGTAGGGTCCCTATGACCTGGGTGTCCGTGTTGACGGCTCTCCTTGTCCTGGGAGTTCTCCCTAGGAACGAGGGGCGGCTTTTGCGTGGTTGCTGGGCGTGGTCCCTCATCAGCCTGACTTTGGCTTCCTCCGAGGGGACCATCTCCTGGCCTGTTGCCGTATCGGGGGCTGTCTGGCCCGTCTTTGCCCTCATTTCGGGGGTTTTTCTTCTTTCCGGTCTGTATTCCCTGACCTGGAGGAGGGCCTATCTGGATGAGCTTACGGACCTTCCAGGACGGCGGGCACTGGAGGAACGTCTTCGGCGCTTGGCGGGGAGGTACACCATCGCCATGGTGGACGTGGATCGGTTCAAGCAGTTCAATGATCGCTACGGCCATTCCATGGGTGATCATGTGCTGAGATTCGTGGCTAGCCGATTGAAGAGGGTCACGGGGGGACGGGCCTTTCGATACGGAGGGGAGGAGTTCGCCGTGGTCTGGTCAGGGAGGGGGTTGGAGGAGGTCCTGCCGACACTGGAGTCTTTCCGGATCCAGGTGGAGGAGTCCCGCCTGACTGTGAGGGGGAAGGACCGACCTCGAAGGCGCCCTCGGGGGCGCAAACACCCCCGAGGAGGAACGAAGAAGGTAAACGTGACCGTGAGCATCGGAGCGGCCCAGCGCAGCCGTCTCCACCCCACCCCTTGGGAAGTACTCCGGGCGGCGGATGCTGCTCTATATCGGGCCAAGCGTCGAGGGCGCAACCGAATCGAGGTGGAGCGGCGGCAAAGGCCGAGAGCCTAGGAGTTTCCTTACTCTTCATGAGGTCCCGGGATGTTTCGCCCTCATTTGCCGGGGCATTGACGGGCCACCTCGGGATCGATGTTCTTGCCTCCATAAGCCTTGTCGAAATGCGCGCTGAATTCCGCGGCCAGCTTGTTGGCCCGTTGCTCATAGGCGGCCTTGTCGGTCCACGTGTTCTTGGGGTAGAGGATCTCAGATGGGACCTCGGGACAGGAACGGGGGATCAGGACATGGAACCTCGGGTCCTCATCGCAGGGTACGTCCCGAAGCCGGCCGCTGAGGGCGGCGTGCACGATGGCCCTGGTGACTTGGATGTCCATCCGCTCTCCCACCCCGAAGGGGCCTCCGCTCCACCCGGTGTTGACCAGGTAGACCTCTGTCCCGTAGCGCCTCATGCGCTCCCCCAACATGCGGGCATAGACGTCGGGGTTTCTGGGCATGAAAGGAGAGCCGAAAAAACGGGAAAAGGTGCTTACCGGATCGATAATCCCGGTCTCGGTGCCAGCCAACTTGCTGGTATAGCCCATGAGGAACCACAGCATGGCCTGCTCGGGGGTGAGTTTGGCTACAGGGGGCAGGACCCCATTGGCGTCTGCGGTCAAAAAGAGGATGGTGCGGGGGTGTCCTCCCACCGGAGGATCCTTGATATTGCTGAGGAAACTCAACGGATAGGAGGCACGGGAGTTAGGTGTCAAGCGGTCGTCGTCCACGTCGAAGGTCCCGTCGGGGTACATCATGGTGTTTTCCACGATGGCCCCGTGTTCCAGATACGGGGCTTCGTGAAACACTGCATTCCAGATCTCGGGTTCCTTTTCTTTCCTGAGATTGATTAGCTTGGCATAGCAGCCGTTCTCAAAGTTGGCCACCCCATGGTCGCTCCAGGAGTGCTCGTCGTCCCCCAGGAGCGCCCTTCTGGGATCGGCCGACAAGGTGGTCTTCCCTGTCCCGGACAGTCCCAGCAGCAGAGCGATGTCACCCTCTGGACCTTCATTGGCGGAGCAGTGGAGCGGGAGGATCCCCTCGGGTGGAAGCACGTAATTGAGGACCGTGAACATGAGTTTCTTGACGCTGCCGCAGTAGGCTGATCCATAAACTACGCCCAGGCTTCGATCGAAGTCCATGGCCACGGCCATGTTGGAAGTCCTGCCGTCGGGGAGGTTTCGGAGCCTTCCCCGATACCGTTCTCGAACCAACTTGTCGTAAGGGAGCACCAGGAGGGTGAAGCCCCGATTGGCGAAGATGCTATGGTCGGCCTCCGGCACTCGGGGGCGGAACATATTGTCCGTGAAGAGGGCCGTCAGGGCCCGGTCCGTGATGGTCCGCACAGGATAGGCATAGGCCGGGTCGGCGATCAGGAAACGGTCCGTGACAAAGATGGAGGGCTTGCGGGGAAAGACGGCGAGGGCATCCTCCAGGATCATGTCGAAGGTCTCGGGATCCATGGGGATATTGTTGGGTGAATCCCAGTCTATGTTCTCCTCGCTCTCTGGACGACGGACGATATAGGTGTCTTGCGGACTTCGACCCGTGGACTCCGGTGGGGTCCAGGTGACCAAGGCCCCGTTGGCGGAAACCAGGGCCTCCTTCCGTTCTACACTGAGTCGGATCAACTCCCTTCTCGGCAGGTTCTCCAGGACGTTGGTATGCGCAGCCAACATCTCCTCGATTCTCCTCTTGAAATCCATCGCTTCCTCCCTCAACGGAGATTTTTACCTGCCAGAACCGGGTCTGGCGGAGTGGCCCTGGTTTAAATGCGCGGACAGGAGATCCCTAAGAAGTATCCCTCCCGCCCCCCATAGGGGCGGGGGGAAGGAGGGACAGGCCTTGCGGGGATGATAGAAGGTGGAAGGTCGCCCTGAATGCATCGCCAGCCCTGTATAGTAACCTGTCTCAATGTCCTACTTTCTTCTCGATGCTACAAAGTCCGCCACGGCCAGCAGGGCCGACTTGGGGAGCCCCTCGGGGAGCCCGGAAAGACATGCCTTGGCTCGTTCCACGTAACCTTGGGCAGTTCGAAGGGTATGAGCCAATCCGTCGTGACGTTCGATGGCATGGTGGATCAGTTGTAGATCCCCTGGATCGGTGGACCGCGATCGGATGATCTCTTGGATCCTCCGCCGCTCCCGAGCAGGACATCGCTTCAGTGTCTGTATGATGGGTAAGGTGACCTTGCCCTCCGAGAGGTCTTTTCCGATCGTCTTTCCTAACTCCTCTTCATCTGCCTCGTAGTCCAGAAGGTCGTCCACAAGTTGGAAAGCCATCCCCAGATTCATTCCGAAGCTGGCCAATTCATCCTCCCATTGTCCGCATCGGGCCAGGATTGCCCCTGCCTGGCAGGAAGCCGAGAGGAGTACAGCGGTCTTTTTCTGCACAATGGCGAGATAGTCCTCCTCGCCTATCTCCGGATCGCCGCTTTTGGCCAGTTCCAGAAGTTCGCCCTCGGCCAAGAGTCGACAGGTGTGGGCCATCAGGTCCAGGAGACGAAGGTCATGATGTTCGACCATCATGCAGAAGGAGCGCGTAAAGAGAAAGTCACCCATGAGGATGCTGGTCTCATTGCTCCAAAGGTTGTTGACGGATCGGGCACCCCGTCGGATCTCCGCGTGATCCACCACGTCATCGTGGAGGAGTGTGGCGGTGTGGATGAGCTCCATGACGGCCGCGATGCGATAATGATCCGTCCCCTCGTACCCGCAGAGCTGACTGGAGAGGATAGTGAGGAGGGGACGCATGCGCTTTCCTCCGCTCTTGAAGACGTAACGGCCGACTTGGGAGATGAGGAGAACGTCGGAGTGAAGGCTCTCGAGGAGGATTTGTTCCACCTGATCCAGATCTTCGCGAAAGGCGTGGAAGACTTCCTCGATGCGCAGGGTGTACTTCATGGGGCGGGGCGGTCCTCTTCAAAAGGGGATGTCGTCATCAGGATCCCCTGCCATCTCCGGAAGGGGCTGCGGTTCGGGAGGTTCCTCGGGGGGGAGCTCACGGGTCGATTCGCCCGCTGGGCTCAGAATCTGCATTTGGTTGGCCACGATCTCCGTGGTCCAACGACGATTTCCGTCGCGGTCCTCCCACTCTCGAGTCTGAATCCGGCCCTCGATGTAGACCATTCTGCCCTTGTTGAGATACTGATCGCAAATGTCGGCCAACTTTCCCCATGCCACGATTCGATGCCATTCGGTGCGTTCCTCCCGTTGTCCCTCTCGATTGGTCCAGCCCTCGGAGGTGGCCAGACGGAAGGTCACCACCGGCGTCCCGCTGCTGGTGTAGCGCTTCACAGGATCGGTCCCGAGTCGGCCGACCAGGATGGCCTTGTTGACGCCCGCCATCTCTTTCCCCCTTTGTCGAGCTCATTCACGAATCCAAGCAGAGTCCCCTATGCCTATAGCATCTTTTGTGCGGGTTGTAAATTCCAAAGACTGTCCTTCTCAGCCCTTTTCCATCTCTCCTGTAATGAGGTTGGGGATTCGCGTCGTCCCGGGGCATTTGGATCCACCCGATCCGGATCTTGCAAGAAGATGCCGAGGATTCAGCTGTTCGTATTCATTTGACGCAACCGTTGGGATTGCCTATAATTATAAGTAAATTCATTTCGATTCGGTCGTCCGAGAGACCGGCCTCCACACAAGGAGACCTTCCGGTGCCTTCATGATCCGATCCCTCTTCGTTCATTTAAACATTGTTCTTTCCTTCTTGATCCTGATGATCCCACAATTGATCGTCTGTTTTATCGATCCAACCGGGAATCTCTCCCATCGCATCGCAAGGCTTTGGGGAAGATGGATCTTACTCTGCAGCGGGGTGCGGGTCCGGGTGGTGGGTCTTGAGCATCTCTCCGAGGAAGGGCCCCTCATCTTTTTCAGCAATCATCGAAGCTACTTCGATGTCTTCTCCCTTCTAGCCTATCTTCCGGTCCAGTACCGATGGCTGGCCAAGGAGGAGCTCTTTCGTATCCCTCTTTTCGGGCAGGCCATGCGAAGGGGAGGGTATATCCCTATCGATCGCTCCAATACTCGAAAGGCCTATCGCAGTATGGTGGAGGCGGCCGATCGGATCCGCCGAGGGACCTCTCTGGTCATCTTTCCAGAGGGTACGCGAAGCCCCGACGGGAAGCTGCTCCCTTTCAAGACTGGGGGGGCCGTGTTGGCCATCAAGGCCCGGGTGCCCGCCGTGCCCGTAGCGATCCTGGGAACGGAGCGGATCTTGCCCAAAGGCCGCTTCCGGGTGGGCAGGAGCGATGTGGAGATCCGGATCGGCGCACCTATCTCTACAGAAGGACTTACTCTTCGGGACAAGGTGGCCCTGACCCGGCGGCTGCGGGAGGCGGTCCGTGAGCTTCTGGGAGAGGAGGCGAGAGAAGAAGGAGAGCAGGGTTGTCGTTCTCTGGGTTGACCGAGGAGAAGAAGGGAATGCATACCCAGGAAGCGGTGCGTTGGATCCCGTTGGGAGGAGTAGGAGAGATCGGGCTCAACTGTATGGCTTTCGAGTGCGGGGAGTCGATCTTGGTGGTGGATGCGGGTTCCATGTTCCCGGAGGATCACATGTTGGGCATCGACCTGGTGATTCCAGACCTGCGTTATCTGCATGAGCGGGCCCAGGGGATCCTCGGGATCATCCTGACTCATGGACACGAGGACCATATTGGGGCTCTCCCCTATGTGGTCCCCCAGATGCCCGGGGTGCCCCTATTCGGTGCCCCTTTCACCTTGGCCTTAGCCCGGGAGAAGCTGGAGGAGCACCGCGTCCATCCCCTGCCCGAGTTCTGTGTGGTTCGCCCCGGAGAGAGCCGGAGAATGGGACCCTTCGAAGTGAACTTCATCCGGGTCTCCCACAGCATTTCCGATACCCTCGGTCTGGCAATCCGGACGCCGGCCGGCACGGTGATCCATTCCGGAGATTTCAAGTTCGACCCTTCGCCTGTGGGAGAGCCTCCCATGGACCTCCAGGCCTTCAGCCGCTACGGCCAGGAGGGGGTGTGTCTGCTGCTGAGCGATTCCACCAACGTGGAACGGGAAGGATACACTCACTCGGAGAAGTGGGTCTTCGAAAACCTCCGGAGGATCTTCGAGACCTGCACGGGCCGGATCATATTCTCCACCTTCGCATCCAATGTACAGCGTATCCGGGAGGTGGTGGAGATCGCCCGGTTGCTCGGGCGAAAGGTCCATTTCAATGGCCGAAGCCTGGTCGCCATGGTGCGCATCGCGACACAGTTGGGCTATCTTCATCTCCCCGAAGGAATGGTGGTGGACGCGCCATCGCTGGAGGAAGTAGAGAAGCATCGGTTGGTGGTGCTCACCACAGGAAGCCAGGGAGAGCCCCTCTCCGCGCTTTCCCTCATGGCCCGAGGGAGGCACAAATGGCTTCAAGTGGAGCCCGGCGATACCGTCATCTTCTCCTCCCGATTCATTCCTGGAAATGAAAAGGCTATCTATCATGTAATCAACGCCCTGAGTCGCCAGGGGGCAAGGGTGATCTACGAGCCCTTGGAGGAGGTCCACTCTTCAGGGCACGGGAGCCGGGAAGAGCTCAAGCTCATGGTCCATCTCACCCGACCGCAACACTTCATCCCCATCCACGGGGAGTTTCGGCATCTGGTCCAACATATGGAATTGGCGAAGGAGGTGGGGATCCCGCCCGAGAGGATTCACCTGGCCGAAAACGGACAGGTCTTCGAGCTTTCCCGAGAGGGCCTCAGACGGGTGGGGGAGATCCCCACAGGTCGGGTCTATGTTGATGGAAAGGGTGTCGGTGACGTGGAGGCCGCCGTGCTTCGCGACCGTCAACATCTCTCCGAGGACGGCCTGGTGGTGGCCCTCCTGGTCCTGAACACATCCAGCGGGGAGGTGATCTCAGGCCCTGAGCTCTTCTCGCGGGGGTTCATCTTCGAAGGAGAGGAGACCCGTCTGATGATGGAGGCCCGCCAGGTGGTCATGAATGCCTTGATGAGCGCTCGCAAGGCCCAAGACGAAACGGCCCAGGAAGACCTCCAAGCCGCCATTCGCGGGGCCCTTCGTTCCCACTTCTGGAGGAGCTTGCGGAGGAGACCCATGATTCTTCCCTTGGTGGTGGAGCTCTGAGCGAGGGAGTGCAGTGAAGGAAACTGTCCGCAGGATTCGAAGAGAGATGGCCGGACTCATCCTTTGGGCGACAGCGGCCTTTCTCTTCATGAGTCTCCTCAGCTATTCCCCCACGGACCCCTCCTTCAACAGCACATCGCGGGCAGCTCAGCGGATTCATAACTGGGGAGGGATAGTGGGGTCTTATCTGGCCGATATCCTTTTGCAGGGGCTCGGATGGGCCGTCTTTCTCGTGCCTCTCGGGGTGGCCCTTTGCGGGTGGAGTCTCCTGCGGGGCCGGCTCTGTCGGTTTCACCCCCTTCAGATCGGAGGGGGCATACTGGGGACAGCGGCGTTGGCAGGGGCCCTCCATCTGAGTCGAGCCATCGGTGCCGCCCCTCATCCTCTTCGGGAGTCGGGAGGACTCGTCGGTTACCTCCTCGTCGCCTTTCTGCAAAAGTATCTCAATTGGGGGGGGACCTGGCTTGTGGTGGGTGTGATGCTTTTGGCCTCAGGACTTCTGTCCACTCGCATCCCTCCTTCGCAGGCCTTTGGGATGGCATGGGGGATCGGCCGATGGACGGTGAGGGGTTTCCTTGGGGTGCTGAAATGGATCCGTTCCTTGAGCCGAAGGAAGAAGAGGAAGCCGGTCCCGAGGCGACGTCCCGCCCTTCGCAGTCAGCCCGCCATCGTGGAGCCTCCCAAAACCGTCACGGTCAAACCTCGGCCCCGCCAGGAAGCCTTCAACTTCGCTCGGAGTCGAGGTGCTTATCAGCCGCCGCCTCTCTCCCTGCTCGATGAACCCCCCCCCAAGGAGTCCCGCATCGATCGGGAAAGCCTGCGGATGAATGCTCGGTTGGTGGAGAAGAAGCTGGCGGATTTCGGCGTGGAAGGGAGAATCACGGAGGTCCACCCAGGCCCCATCGTCACCCTCTATGAGTTCGAACCTGCAGCCGGCGTCAAGATCAGCCGGATCGTCAATCTCCATGACGATTTGGCTTTGGCCCTCCGGGCCCTGAGCGTCAGGATCATCGCACCGATCCCCGGAAAAGGGACCATAGGGATCGAGATCCCCAATGCTCAGCGTCAGATGGTATTCCTTCGAGAGGTGCTGGTCTCCGAGCCTTTTCTGAAGAGCCCCCATCATCTGACGGTGGCCTTGGGCAAGGATACGGTGGGCAATCCGGTTGTGGCCAATCTGGCTTCCATGCCTCATCTTCTCATTGCTGGGGCCACCGGAACAGGCAAGAGCGTGTGTCTCAACGCCATAATTACGAGCATCTTGTTCAAGTCCTCTCCCGAGGATGTAAAGTTCGTCCTCATCGACCCCAAACGGCTGGAACTCTCCCTCTATCGGGATATCCCCCACCTACTCCATCCGGTGGTTGTGGAACCCAAGAAGGCTGCCCAAGCGCTTCGTTGGGCGGTGAAGGAGATGGAGAGGCGTTACAGGTTCATGGAGAGATTGGGGGTCCGGGATATCCGCCGATACAATGCCAAAATGGCCAAGGATGGGTCTCATGGGGCCGAGCCCATGCCGGACACCTCGGAGGCCAGAGAAGAGCCCCTGCCCGCACATCTTCCCTATATCGTCCTGGTCATCGATGAGCTTTCAGACCTCATGATGGTGGCCTCCAGGACGGTGGAGGACGCGGTGTTGAGGTTGGCTCAGATGGCCCGCGCAGCGGGGATTCACCTGGTGGTGGCCACCCAGAGACCTTCCGTGGACGTCCTTACGGGGACCATCAAGATCAATCTCCCGGTGCGCATTGCCTTTCAGGTCACATCCAAGTTCGACTCCCGAACCATCCTGGACACCCATGGAGCCGAACACCTCTTGGGGGCGGGGGACATGCTCTTTCTGCCCCCGGGGACGGCTTCCCTGAAGCGCATTCACGGGGCGTATGTCTCCGAAGGCGAGCTTCGCCGGGTCGTTCAGTACCTCAAGGAACACGGACGACCTCAATACGACCCCACCGTCCTTCAGTATCACGAGGAAGAGGCATCGGAGTCGGAGATGGAGGATCTGGATGAGAAATATGATGAGGCTGTTGCGCTTGTTGCCCGTCTTCGGCAGGCATCCGTATCGTTGATTCAGCGCCATTTGAGGATCGGTTACAATCGTGCGGCCCGGATCATGGAGAGGATGGAGGCCGAGGGAGTCGTGGGCCCTCCGGATGGGAGCAAACCCAGGGAGGTTCGGATTCCACCCCTCGAGTGAATCATCGACCCGCATCCGCATCTGGGGCGGATAAGGAGGAAGGATGCTTGGCGGAAGACTCCTTCCCTGGGCTGTGGCGGCCCTGGGGATTTTCCTTATAGTCGAGGATTCGCTGGCCTGGACCCACGAGGAAGTCCTGCAGGGGATCCAGAAGAGATATTCGGAGATTAGAGACCTTCGAGCATGGTTCCACCAGACGACCTCCATGCCCATGATGAATCGGGTTCGAGAGGCCGGGGGAAGGATCTATTTGAAACTGCCAGGCCGGATGCGCTGGGACTATCTGGAGGGCCGAAGGAAGACCGTAATCATCCGCGACCAGACCCTGTGGTTCTATGACCAGGATGAGAGGCAGCTCACTGTCACGGACCTCACCAAGGTCCCGCAATCATCGAAGCTGTTATCCTTTCTCACTGGCGTTGGGGACCTCCAAAAAGAGTTCCTTGTGGTGAAGGCCGAGCCGGTCAAAGAGACCCGGGACGGGTATCTCGCTGTGCGGCTTGAGCCCAAGGAGGAAAACGCCCAGTGGACCTATCTGGTGCTGGTGGTGGATCCAAAGGACTTTCACGTTGTGGAGACGTCTTTCCAAGGGATACAGGGGGAACGGACGGAGATCCGCTACTCCCAAGTGGAGACCAATGTGGGCCTTTCCGACGATCTCTTCCGCCTTGAGGTCCCCCCAGACACCGAGGTTCTCCACTATCCCCCTCCCGAGACCAGTCCATGAAGGCTCCTCTTTCCATCCCCTTCCAGGATTGGTTCGTCTATCTGGTCAGTTTGGGGTGCCCCAAAAACCGTGTGGACAGCGAGACGATGCTGGGGCGCCTGTTTGAGGCTGGCTGGGCAGTGGCAGGAGATCCCTCCCAAGCGGATCTGATCCTGGTCAATTCTTGCGCCTTCATTGGAGAGGCAGTGGAGGAGACCTTGGAGACCATTCTGGAATTGTCGCGATGGAAGCGAGACGGACGATGCCGCTGGTTGGTGGTGACAGGGTGCTTGCCCCAGAGATATGGCCGTGGCCTCCTGGATCTCCTCCCCGAAGTGGATCTCTTTTTGGGCCCTGCAGAGGTCCCCCATATTGTGGAGAGGCTTCGGGAGATAGCCGCAGGGGGCGCCCGAGCGTGTCGGACGGGTCCTTCTGCCTTCTTGGGGGAGGAGGAGGGCCCGAGGGCGATCTCCAGTGCAGGCCCGAGCGCCTACGTGAAGATCGCTGAGGGGTGCTCCAACCGGTGTACTTACTGCACCATCCCCTCCATCCGAGGTCCTCTCCGAAGCCGCACCATCTCCTCGGTGGCAAGGGAGGTCCAGACGCTTGTGCGCAGAGGAATCCTCGAGGTCGTCCTCGTTGCCCAGGATACGACCGCTTTCGGCTTCGACCGGTGTGGGAAGGGGGAGCTTCCCTCTCTCCTTCGGGTCCTGGACGAGATCGAGGGGCTTCGCTGGATACGTCTCATGTACGTCCATCCGGGGCGAGTCGATGAAGATCTCCTGAAGGCCTTTGCGGACTCCGAACGCATGGTTCCTTACCTGGATATGCCCATTCAGCACATCGACGCCCAAGTGCTTCGGAGGATGAACCGAAGGATAAACCCCTCCCGTCTTCGTAGAACCATTCAGGAGATCCGTCAATGCAGGCCTGGGATTCACCTGAGGACCTCTTTGATGGTGGGGTTCCCCGGAGAGACCGAAAGGGCCTTTGAAAGTTTGGTTCATTTCGTGGAAGAGGTTAGGTTCGAGTGGATGGGGGTCTTTCCTTTCTCCCCGGAGGAGGGAACCCCGGCTGCCTCCATGGTGCCCCGTGTCCCCAAGGGAGTCATCCGAGAGCGCTGTCGGCGGTTGATGGAGGTGCAGCGAGGGATCACACGCGAGTCCCTCGCCCGATGGGTGGGAAAAGAGGTGGAAGTCCTGATCGAGGGTTGGAACGACACGGAGGGACGAGGGGTAGGAAGGACGGCCTTTCAGGCCCCTGAAGTCGACGGCATGGTGTTCCTGGAAGGAAAAAAGGGGGAGCAATTCAAGGGGATCGTTCGGGCCCGAATCACGGATTGTCTGGACTATGACCTTGTGGGGAGGATCCTGGATGAGACCTAGCTGGAAACTCCCCCGTCCGGAATCTTCGGCTGGCCGAACCAGGACCTCTCCGGCCCTTTGGGTAGGGCTCTTGGGATTGTTGCTTGGTGTGGGCCTGCTGGTCCATTTCAGCGCCCGCCCCCGATGGATTCAGATCCAGGAGAGCCGTATCCTGATGGGTACCCAGGTCGATGTCCTGGTGAGGGCCAAAGATCGGCGTGCGGCAGAGCGCGGCCTGCGGCAATGTTTCAAGGAGATGGAGAGGATACAGAAGCTGATGGACGTCCATCAGCCCGAAAGTCAGCTCTCTCAGCTCAATCGATGGGCCGGGGACTTTTGGGTTGCCCCGCATCGAGATATCCTGTACGTGATTCAAAGGTCACTGGAGACCTCCAGGCTTACCGAGGGTGCCTTTGACGTGACCATGGGCCCCTTGATTGCCCTCTGGAGGGAGGCTCGCAAAGCGGGTGTTCCCCCATCTCAGGATTCGGTCCGGCACGCCTTGGGGCACGTGGGGTATTCCTTCCTGGAGGTGGACACGCGAGGGGGGAGAATCCGTTTTCGGCGCAAAGGGATGAGCCTGGACCTGGGGGGGATCGCCAAAGGCTTTGCTCTGGATCGGGCGGCGGCCGCACTTCGTGAGGAGGGGATCGAGCAGGCCCTCCTCAATGCAGGAGGGGATGTGGTGGCGCTTGGAGGAAAAGGGGATCGTCCTTGGACCATCGGGATCCGGGATCCTCGGGACCCAAAGGGCCTTATGGGGACCTTGAAGGTGAGGGGTATGGCGGTGATGACATCCGGCGATTACGAGAGGTTCTTCCTTCATCAGGGGAGGCGCTACCATCACATCCTGGACCCAAGGACGGGCTATCCGGCCCGCGGATGCATCAGCGTCACCGTGGTGGGGCCCGATGCGACCCGGGCGGACGCCTTGGCCACGGCCGCTTTTGTCTTGGGGCCCCGACGCGGGCTTGCCTTGCTGGAGATGGTTGCAGGAATTGAGGGGATCGTGGTGGATGAAGAGGAGAGGACGTTCATCAGTTCCGGCCTCAAGGGGAAGGTAGACTGGATGGGCCGATGGAAGAAGGCCGTCCAGTAGATGAAAAGGAGGGGGAAGGGAGGATGTGGAGCCAGTGGGCGCTTCTTACGGATCTTTATCAACTGACCATGGTGGGGGGTTACGTCCTCGAGGGGAAGGGTACCCAATGGGCCAATTTCGATTACTTTTTTCGAAGGATCCCGGACGACGGGGGCTACTGTGTCTTCGCGGGGCTTGCGGATTTCATCGATTACGTTGAGAAGCTCAGGTTCTCCCAGGAGGATCTGAGGTATTTGGAAGAGTTGGGCCTCTTCCCCAAGGAGGTGCTGGATTACTTCGCGTCATTCCGATTCACAGGGGACATCCATGCCGTCCCCGAAGGCACGGTGGTCTTTCCCCATGAGCCTCTCATCCGGGTGACGGCCCCTCTCCCGGAGGCTCAACTCATCGAGACCACGTTGCTGAATGTCATCAACTTCCAGACCCTCATCGCCACCAAGGCCGCGCGGGTCTGCTGGGCAGCCGACGGGGATCCGGTCATCGACTTCGGGTTGAGGAGGGCTCACGGTCCCAATGGAGGGCTGATGGCCTCCAGGGCCGCTTACATCGGGGGGGTGGAGGCCACCTCCAATGTCTTGGCTGGCCGTCTCTATGGGATCCCGGTGCGGGGGACCCACGCCCACTCTTGGGTTGAGAGCTTCCCTCACGAGCTGGATGCCTTCCGGGCCTACGCGAGGATCTACCCCCACTCTTGTGTGCTTTTGGCCGATACATACGATACCCTTCGCAGCGGAGTCCCCCACGCCATCCAAGTGGGACGCGAGCTTCGTCAAAGGGGGTTCGATCTGGCGGGGATCCGTCTCGACAGCGGGGACTTGACCTACCTGAGCAAAGAGGCCAGGAAGAGATTGGATGAGGCCGGATTTCCTCAAGCAAAGATCGTGGCCTCCAGCGACCTGGATGAATGGCTGGTGGAGAGCTTGAAAGGGCAGGGAGCTCGGATCGATGTATGGGGAGTGGGGACCCGTCTGGTCACTTCGTACTCCTGTCCTGCCCTCGGAGGAGTCTACAAGTTGACGGCGTTGGACGAAAATGGACAGAGGATGGTTCCCAAGATCAAACGTTCCGACAATCCTGAGAAGATCATCAACCCAGGCCTCAAGAAGCTGGTCCGGGTCTTCGATCCCAAGGGACAGATGCGAGGCGATGTCCTCTTCTTGGAGGAGGAGCGTCTCCCCAGGGGGCGTGACTTCCGGGCCTACCATCCCATGTATCCTCATGTGTCCAAGATCTACCCTCGACACTTTCGGCTGGAGGAACTGCTTGTGCCCGTATTCCAACGGGGAAAGCGCGTTTATGAGAGCCCCTCGCTGCAGGAGATCCGAGAGAACACCCTGGAGAATCTGAAGCGACTGGACCCCGCCTATAAACGTTTCCAAAATCCGCATACATACCATGTAAGCCTCAGCCCCCGTCTGTTCCGGGTCAAGCAGAAACTCCTGCGAGAGGCCCTCCAGGAGGAGACGGTAGTGGCCGATCCCTGATCCGTGGGCTCTTTTCTTCCTCATTGGGGCGGTCTGGATCTCCCAGCAGACCCGGTGGCCGAAAGCACATAGGCCCTTCAGGCTTCTTTGAAGCGATGCGGTTCGGTCCGCCCTTGTCTTGACGTCCCCAGAGAGTCGTAATATGTTCCGCGGAGAGAGAGGAAGCTTGCTATTTGGAGAGCGTTGGAAGAGGCCGAGGCATGGGAAAGGAGGGGTTCAACCATGGAGAGGATGCTCGAGGGGAAAGTAGCCATCATCACGGGGTCGGGAAGGGGAATCGGAAGAGCAGCGGCCCTCCTCTTTGCCCACGAGGGGGCCAGAGTGGTCGTCAGCGATCTGGACGAGGAGCCTGCACGCGAGACCGCGGATGAGATCCGCTCCCAAGGGGGGGAATCCCTGGCGGTGGTTGGAGATGTAACCGATCCCTCTTTCGCTTCCAGCTTGGTCCAACGCGCGGTGGATACATGGGGAGGTCTTCATATCCTGGTCAACAATGCGGGCTATACATGGGACGGCGTGATCCACAAGATGCCCGATGAGCAGTGGGAGGCCATGTTGGCCGTACACCTGACGGCCCCTTTCCGACTGATCCGGGCTGCCTCGCCCTATTTCCGAGACGCTGCAAAAAGGGAAAAGGAGGAGGGCAGGGTGGTCCATAGAAAGATCATCAACGTCTCCTCCCTGGCGGGCACGCGAGGCAACGCCGGGCAGGTGAACTACTCGGCGGCCAAAGCGGGGGTCGTCGGCCTGACCAAAACCCTGGCCAAGGAATGGGGGGCCTTCAACGTGGAGGTCAACGCGGTGGCGTATGGATGGATCGATACCCGACTCACCAAGGAAAAGGAGGAAGGGCGGACCATCGAGCGCGATGGGAAGGCCATCCCCATCGGGATCCCCGCCGCCATGCGCAATATGATGCCCCTGGTCATCCCCGCTGGCAGGCCCGGCACGCCCGAGGAGGCGGCGGGTCCGCTTCTGTTCTTCGCATCGCCCTTGTCCGATTACGTCTCGGGCCAGTGTCTGGAAGTGACGGGGGGATACTGAGGTAAGGAGGGCTTCCATGCTGGAATTCGTTGGCCGAAGGTCGGAGCCTACGGAATTTCGTTACACGTGGAAGGATGTGGTCCTCTACGCCCTGAGCGTGGGAGCTCAGGCCGAGGAGCTTTCCTTTATTTATGAGAACGCCCCCGGAGGGCTCAAGGTCATCCCCAGCTTTTGCGTGCTTCCGTGTTTCGATGCCTTCGTCCGGCTTCTGTCCGGCATCAAGATCGACCTTACGCGCATCCTCCACGGAGAGCATCGAGTCCTCCTCCACAGCTCCATCCCTCCGGAAGGAGTCCTTTGGACCACGGGGGAGATTGCGGACGTCTACGACAAGGGGCCAGGAAAGGCGGCCTTAATCGTGGTGAGGATGACTACGACCTCGGAGGAGGACGGAGATCCCCTGTTCGAGAATGAATTCGTGATCTTTTATCGAGGAATGGGGGGGTTCGGTGGAAAGCCAGGCCCCCGGTCCCAACCTCTCACGCCTCCGGAGGGGAGGGAGCCAGATTTCCGTGTGGCCTACCAAATTCCGGACAATCAGGCTGCCCTCTATCGGCTCAATGGGGATCGAAACCCCCTGCACATCGATCCCCAGTTCGCACGGATGGCTGGTTTCCAAAAGCCTATACTTCATGGGCTTTGTTCCTTCGGGTACGCCACACGGGCCATCGTTCACAAGGCATGCGGAGGAGATGTGGGACTTTTGAGGGAATTCAAAGTCCGGTTCACGGATGTGGTCTATCCAGGAGAGACCCTCATTACCGAAGGATGGAAGGAGGATGGACGCTACCTGATCCGCGTCCTCACCGAGCGGGCCCCGGTCATGACCCACTCCTACGCCGTCGTGGGGCCGTAAGGGGCAGGGAGCTCCGGGCTCTCCCCGGACCGTTGGCCCCTCCCATCGATGTGTTTCTAGGAGGAAGGGCTTTCCCATTGCAGGAGGGAGCCTTGTGGAAAGGGACTCATGAAGGAATCTCTCAAACACTTGAAGCGGGGAGATACCTCCTATCCTGAGCGGAGGGACCCCTCCCTTCTGGATACCTTCTCCAATCCACGAAGAGAGAGGATCTACGAGGTCCGTTTTTCAACACGAGAGGTCACCAGCCTTTGCCCCGTGACAGGACAGCCCGATTTCTACCGCGTGGAGATCACCTACATCCCTGCGGAACGATGTCTGGAGTCCAAATCCTTGAAGCTCTATCTCTTTAGTCTCCGAAATACAGGGATCTTCGCCGAAGAGCTGGCCAATACGATTCTGGAGGATCTGGTGGCCGCCTGTGCTCCTCGATGGATGCGGGTCGTCTGCCGCATGAACCCCAGAGGTGGCATCGCCTTAACGGTGAAGGCAGAATACGGACGGAGACCCGATGAGACGGACGGAGCCCCGACCGGCTAGTGCAGGAGCCTTCTGGGGGCAAGGAGGTTCATGCTGAACAATGGGCCAAACTCGGTTTCCCCTCAGGCCCTTGCCCCGACAGGACCTGTTTGTGAAGACAGCAGGGTCGATTCCTTGCGGACACATGGCGACAATAGAGGCCTTGCTGAGCAAGTCTCCGAGATATATTCGTTCATCTTGACGCATGTGGGGTCGGTGTGCGTTAACAGCGAGGTCATCATGACATGAAAGATCATGATATGAGAGAAGGAGGATCCGAGGACGGCGCAATCATCGCCCTGAGCTCCCTTTTCGCCGGTTGTCTGATCGTCTCAGCGGTGACGGCTTCCAAGATTATACGCATCGGGGGGATCTATGTCCCGGCGGGTGTGCTGGCCTATTGCGTCTGCTTCTGGGTCACGGATGTGGTGGGGGAGATATGGGGGAGGGTCCGGGCTGGCGTCATGGTACTGGCCGGGTTCATCACCCTGGTGCTTTCTTTGCTGATCATCCAGTCCAGCATCTGGTGGCCGTCCGCTCCTTTTTGGCCCCATCAAGAGGCCTATCGGACCGTGTTGGGGTCCACTTCCCGTATCATTCTGGCCAGTCTGACAGCCTACCTCGTAAGCCAGTATCATGATGTTTGGGCCTTCCATTTCTGGAGGAAGCTCACCTCCGGCCGTCATCTCTGGTTGCGCAATTGTGCCTCCACAGTGGTCTCGCAGCTTTTGGATACGGTGATCTTCATTACCTTGGCCTTCGCGGGTGATCTGCCCGTATTGCCTCTTATTTTGGGGCAGTGGATAGTGAAAGTCGCCGTGGCGCTTCTGGATACACCCTTTGTCTATTTGGCGGTCTTCTGGCTGAGGAGACGGGAAGCCGAGGCCGCCAGTTAGACCATATATGGCACCCACAACCCACCTGACGATGGGAGAAGCCTTCATGGACGAGGCGGATCAGCCCAGGGTTGAGAGGGCATTTCGTATCCCCTCTTCGGTGGCCTCCACAGGATGAGTCTTGGGGGGTGGGTAGGGGCTTGTAAGGCCCGTCTCGGTGACGAGACAGACGATGGTCGACTCCGGGTCGAGTTCCCCCGTCGAGAGGCCCTTTCGCAAAGCGGCGAATGCGGAGGCGCCTGTAGGGCCACTCCAGAGGCCCTCATGCTCCACCAGCCAACGTTGCGCTTCCAGGACCTCCTCGTCGGTCACATCAATGGCCAGGCCACCCTCTTGACGCAGAATGTGGAGCACCCATTCCCCCTTCTTGCCGGGCTTTCCGGTGGCCAGACCTTTGGCCACCGTGGGACCCGTGGTCATGGGTTTCAGCGGGCCACCTTCCCTAAAGGCCCTGACAATGGGATTGGCAGCAGCGCTCTGACATGCCACCATCCGGGGAATTGCCGGGATTCGGCCCATCTCCTTCATTTCCCGGAAGCCTCGGTAGGTGGCAGTAAAGATCTCACAGCCCGAGCACTGGCAGACGAAGAGGTCTGGGGCACGTCCTCCCAGCTGCTCGACCACCTCGTAGGCCAAGGTCTTTTTCCCCTCATGCTTAAATGGGTTGCGCCTCGCCCCTCCGTCGAAGACCACCTTCTGATCCATGACCCGATCGAAGTGCTCGATCATGTGGTCGTATTCCCCGCGGTATGTGAAGAGATTGGTGGCCATTAAGGACATATGGTGCATCTTGAGGGGATCGCCCCGTTCGTAGCAAAAGATGGCGGAGCGGAGTCCAGCCCTTCGGGCGTAAGTGGCGATGCTGACAGCGGCGTTGCCCGTACTGACCACGGAGATGGCCCGATATCCGAACTGCCTGGCGGCGGATACCGCAGTGGCGCTGGTGCGGTCCTTGACCGTGCCGGTGGGGAGGGTTCCTTCGTATTTGAGGTAAAGTGCCCGGACCCCAAGACGCCGTGCCGACTCGGGAGCCGGAAGAAGGGGGCTTCCTCCCTCTCCCAGGCTGACCACCGCATCCTCCGAGATTATGGGAAGCACTCGGTGATAGGCCCAGAGGCCGTGATGGAGGGGATCGCGGACGCCCACCTTCCGGAGGGCATCGATGTCGTATTGGGGATCGAGTAGCCCTCCACATCGGGGGCACTCCAGGAGGTATTCAACGGGATGCTCGGCGCTGCACTGGATGCAGCGCAGACCGACCAGAAAGGAGAAGCGTGCAGCAGAGTTCATGATCGATGGGCCTCCTCCGGTTCAGAACCCTTGAAATCTGGGGTCCCGATGTTCCAAAAAGGCCTCCACCGCCTCTTGATGGTCATGACTGCTGAAGCAGTGGGTTTCGGCTAATTCCTCGTAGTCCAGGGCCTGAGAGAGAGTGCACTCCAGGCCATGGCGAATCGCCCGTTTGGCCATCCGGACTGCCAGCGGAGGAAGGGAGGCGATCCGATGGGCCAACTCACGGGCCCGTTCCATAAGACGATCCGCTGGGACCACCTCGCTGAGGAGTCCCATGCCGAGGGCCTCTTGGGCGTCGAAGATGCGCGCTGTGAGGATCAGCTCAGCGGCCCGGGTCAAGCCCACGATGCGGGGGAGGAGAAAGGAGCTGCCGTATTCCGGGGCCAGCCCCACACGGGCGAATACCGCTCCGAAGCGGGCACCCTCGGAGGCAATGCGCAGGTCACAGGTGAGGGCGAGGGTGAAGCCTCCTCCCACGGCGGTTCCATTGATAGCGGCGATGAGGGGGATTTCCATGGAAAGGAAGGCCCTCGAGAGATTGTTGGAGAAGAGTTCCCTGGCACCCCCCCGTTCTCGATGTCTCCGAGCCTCGTCTCGGAACCGATGGAGGTCTCCGCCAGCACAGAAGGCCTCCCCCTCTCCGGTCACAATGACGGAACGCAGCTCTGGATCTTTCCTCAAGTGCGATAAGAGATCTGCGAGCTCCTGATGCATCTCTAGGTTGAGGGCGTTCAGCCGCTCGGGGCGATTAAAGCGAAGCACCCCGACGGAATCCTCCTTGGTCCATAGGATGGTTTTGTAGCTCGTCTTCATGGTCTTCTCCAGGTTTCCCTAGGGTGTAAGTAATACAGGCCGATTATTGTAGCTTTTCTTTAAAGAGTTTGTAAGGCCTTTCTGAGGCAAACCTACCATGGTTCGCGCAGAAGTAAAAGGACTCCCATCTGTCCCGTGATCTGATCAGCCTTAGAAAAGTCAATCCGATCGGATTTGGACACTCGTAAGTCAAGGCGTTATTGATCCGCAGGGGATGATCGGGGTTATGTACCTGAAACGACAGGACGTTTCTGCTATGGCCGTGTGCTGCTTTTTCCACGAAATTTACTATGGTCCAAGGGAATTCAAAAGGGACTTTCTTAGGGCTTCTGGGGGCCTGGGGGGCGAAGCCCCCCAACTT
>Ga0209426_1000131_pt1 | contig 115093 bp, 113 predicted proteins | sample Deesub1362B_J571_FD_187697 | JGI IMG/M metagenome (GOLD analysis project Ga0209426, IMG submission 187697) | Deep oceanic, basalt-hosted subsurface ecosystem from Juan de Fuca Ridge flank, Pacific Ocean, CORK Borehole 1362B_J2.571 (SPAdes)... ... | reverse complement strand
GAAATGGCTCATCTGGTATAACACTAAGAGACCTCATAAAAGTCTTAACAAATTAGCGCCTTTAAGATATTATATAGACTGCTTTATAAAAGACTCTCAGCAGTCCAATATGTTATGGACGCTTACAGGAGATTGACAAAATTTTTAAAAGTCTATATTATTTAGACAGAAAAAAATGAAAAAATTTTTAATTATTTGTGTTTCATTTCTTTTATTAAATAGTCTACTTTTTTCACAGGATTTAGTAGAAATTGCTAAAAAAGAAAAAGAAAGAAGAGCTAAATTAAAAGGGAAAAAGGCCATAATTATAACGAATCATAATCTATACAAGTACAAAGGGAAAGAAGCAATAATTATTGAAAAATCAACTTCTGTTGCAACTCGTTTTCCTAAAACTCCTGCTCCTTCCCCTAAATCCTATCAACCAAAAAAGATCCAATTATCAGAATTGGATAAACAAGAAATGTTTTGGAGGAAAAGAAAAGAGGAATATGAACAGAGATGGAAAAAAGCGAAAGAGTATGTAGAATTACTCACACTAAAAATGAATGGATTATGGCAGGAATTTTATTCAATGGATGATATGACAAGCCGAGATAAAATTCAAAGAGAAATAAGTGAAACTTATCAAAAGTTACTCAGAGCTCAACAAGAGGAGGCTCGGACTAAAAAAGAATTAGAAAAGTTTTTAATTGAAGCAAAAAAACAAGGTGCACTTCCAGGATGGCTTAGAAAAAAAGATTAATAAATATTATCCCGACCAAAAATCAATTAGAAAATAGGAAAGAGCAGAAAAGATTGCTGTTCCAGGAACAGTTAAAATCCAAGTTAAAATTATATGAAAAAACTCCCCATTTTACTGCAGAAAGCTTTCGAGTAGCTCCTACCCCATTATAGCTATAGATATAACATGGGTGGTACTTATTGGAGCTCCAATAAAAGAATTGAAGAGAATCACCAAAGTAGAGGAAGTTTCAGCACTAAATCCATGTACAGGCTCAAGTTTTACAACCTTCTGCCCTAAAGTTCTTATCACCCTCCATCCTCCCATAAAAAAGCAAAAACCTAAAATTACCCATAGAGGTACATGAAAATTACTAATAAAGCCCCACAACTAAGGCCATTGGAAAGAGAATCATTGCATAAAATACTTTTTTTAAACCAAGTTAATAAAAAAATCTAAAAGAGACGCTTTATTTTTTATTTTCTAAATAAGCTTTCTTCAATGTATCGCCTCTTAGTCCTTGCCTTAAAGCTTCTAAAGCTAAAACTTCCTCAGGAAGTATATTGCCAAGATTCACATTTGGGCCAAATCTCAAAATTAAATATTTCTGCTGATTTTTATGGGGAGCTTCCCAAATTAAACAATTTACATCCTTTATTCCTGAAATTATTTTATCAATTTCCTCCTCTTTAATTTTGCCCTCTTCATCATATATCCCAATGCCCCTTCCGACTTCCCTTGCTTCTACAATTACTTTAAAGACTCCACATTCAAGATCACTGAGAATTTCTTTATGCATAAGTGATATTGATATCTTCTCGTTTGGGTCTTTTTTCCCAACTTCAGAAATTACTCTAAAACCCATAGATACAGCTTTTTTAATAATTTTTTTTCTTTTTTCTAAATCTATTTCTATTGTTCCATCAGAAACTTCTATTGCTGTGAATTCGAGTTCTTTTGCTCTTCTCAAATATTTCTCATAAACATTTTTCCATACTGCTACCTCAAGAAATGTTCCTCCGGGCATAACATATATTCCAGCCTTATTTATGAGCCTATTTTTTTCTTTTAATAGTTTTTCTTCATAAAAAGCAGATGTGCCAAAAGCCAATTTTATAATATCAATATAATCTCCTGCTAATAAAATTAAATCTTTTGTTTCCTGCAATCCAAGTCCTTTATCAATTACCATTGTGATTCCATTTATCCTTGGTTTTTGAGTTCTTCCTTTAATTGGTGAATTTATTATATTTTCCCAAGCTTTCATAATTTCCACCTTTCGTGTTAATTTATTATCCCTTCCCAACAATTTCTCGCTCCAGCAAAAATTTTTAAAGTCTTTTTAATTCTGCTTTTTTCAATGAAATTTTTTATAATCTGAACCCTCTTTTTCCTGGCTTTTAAGGTATCAACCCCTGCAATAGGAATAGATTCATAAAGTAAAAATTCCTCCCCGATTTTCTCAGTAGCATTATCAAAAAGTAATTTAATGATAATCTTCTTTTTGTGACTTAAATCGGTTAATTGAACAACTTCTTTCTTTTCTTCTACATGAGGAAAAATAATTAATATTTCAGGATTAACTAATTCATCAAAAGATGTTTCATATCTTTTCAGATTAATCGCTATTTTCTTTTCCCATTCGTTCTCGTTTTTTGGAAGTTTAATAGAAAGTCTTTTGAGTATCTCAGGGTAATTATATTTCAGATTTCCAATTCTTATATTATCCATTAAGGCTCCTTTAAAAAATTTTATTAATCCATTTTCAATTTTAAAATGAGTCATCTCAGTGGAGAAAAGTTTTAATCCTAATTCTAACCCTCTTAAAAGGACGCACGTCTTACCACTTCCAGCAGAACCGCACACAATATAAAGGTGTTTTAATTTTTCATTATATAAACTACAAGCATGAAAACTATAAATATTCTTTTTTTCTTCAAGAAGAGCTAAGCCATAGCGGAAAAAAAGGCCTTCATTTCCAAAAAAACTAAATCTTAAATCTTCACATTCATGGGTCAATTTGAGGAAAGGTCCACTTGCAAAAATTCTACTCGAAGAAATTAAAATTTCCGGCGTAAGTGTTTCTTCATCTAAAATAATAAAATAACTATCAAGATCTGAAGAATAATTTATTTCTTCAATCTTATGAAAATCTGTAAGAAGAGATTCGAGCTCCATTTTCAGAGGAAAAACTGGAAGAAGCTCTTTTTTATTGGTTAAAATTCCTATTTTTAGATTTAGTATTTCAATTGCTTTTTTATACATAAATTTTATTTATCTTTTTCCTTCTCCTTTAATTCCTTCTCACTTAATCCAAAATAATGCCCAATTTCATGTAACACAACTTCTCTAACTTTCTTTTTAATTTCTTCCTCTGTATGGCAAATTCTTTCTATTGACTCTTTATAGATTACAATAACATCAGGAGGAACATTTCCGTAAAAAGCTCCTCTATGTTTAAGAGGAACACCATGGTATAGACCTAAAACAGAACTATATATGTTTGGATTTAAAGGCTTATCTTCCACAATTATAACAATATTATTTAGATACTTTTTAAATTTTTGAGGCAAATTTTTTATTGTTTCTTCTATAAGTTCTTCGAATTTGTCTTTTCTCATTAATTATTTCTCAAAACCCTTTCTCGCTTTAATTCCTTGATGATAATAATGCTTTATTTCCTTCATTTCAGTTACCAAGTCAGCACGTTCAATGATTGATTGAGGAGCATATCTACCGGTTAAAATCAGTTCAACTTGTTTGGGTTTTTGATCAATAAATTTAAGAACTTCTTCTTCTGTGAGAAGATCAAAATAAAGAGCTACATTAATTTCATCCAAAATTATTATTTTATATTTACCTGATAGCATTGCTTTACGACATTTTTCAAGGCCTTCACGAGCTCTTTTTTTATCTTCTTCATCTGTATTATGTGTCACATGAATAAAACCTTTTCGACCAAATTGCTCAATAGTAATAAATGAAGACAAATATTTTATTGCTTCTAACTCACCATAAAACTGCCCCTTAAGAAACTGTCCTATGTATGTCCTATAACCATGGCCCAGGGCTCTAAGAGCTAATCCCAGTGCTGCTGTTGTTTTTCCCTTCCCATTTCCAGTATAAACCTGAACAAAACCTTTTTTTTCTTTCTTGCTCATTTTCCTGTTTAACTATATTTTATTTGGCAAAATCAGTCAATATATAAACCAAAGAAATAATTGACTTTCATTCAGAGAATTTATTAGTATTAATTTCTAATGGAAGATGAGATAAAAAATTTCAAAAAATCTTTTTTAGGAATTTTTAAAAACTTTCTTCTTCTAATATCATTTTTCCTTGGGATTTATTATATTTTTTTGAAAAATGAAAGAGACTTATATTTAGGAATTTCTCTTTCCATACTTGCTCCTCTTATTATAAATATACCAATTTTTGCTTATAAGAGAATTTCCTGGATTAGAATTAAATATAATATTAGACTTTTAAAATTCTGGATAAGCGTTTCTCTTCTTTTTTTAATCCTAAGTGCAGCTGGTGCTATTTATCTTTGGTATATTCCTATTGAATTCGATTTATATGTTCATTTAATAGAGAATTTTCTTGCGAGCTTTTTAATAGTTCTTTTTATCTCTATTTATCGTGAAAAAAAGAAAGGCACCCACTTAAAAGCAAAAAGAGCTGGATGGCTCATATTCTGGTTTTCTGTTAGCATTGCAGTTTTATGGGAATTTTATCAATTTACCTGTGATATGATTTTTGGTACAAGAACTTGGTATGATCCCTTTCAATGGATATTATGGGATACCCTCTCAGATGCTTTCTTAGGAATTGTTGGAGGAACTATTGGAGCTTTTTTAATTGGAAAATTTTATTGGAATAAAATTTTGTATTTTTTTAAAAGATAAAAATCAAAATTCATAAATGAGTCCAATCCGAATAACTCTGGGTGATTGAATCTCTGTTGCATATCTCATAGGAAATTCAGGGCCTGTTAAATCATATTCCTTAGTTGCTAAATTTGCATTCATTAGATTAAAAATATCTAATATTATTCTTAGACAATTATTTTTGATTTTAATTTTTTTCTCTAATCTTAAATCAGCAGTTAAATTATATTCTGTGCGCATTTTCCCGTTTCTCTCGTGACCTCTAAGACCTGCCATAATAAATATAGGTCCTTGATTTAATCCTTTTATAATTAATCTCCTAGCAAAGGGACGCCCATCATAATACTTCACTATACCGCTTAGATGAAAATCAAGTGGTAAATAAAAATTAAAACCGAATTTTCCAACAAATGCGCGATCAAAGTTGAATCTGCTTCGAGCATTAATTAATGTATTTGGATCGTCAAAAAGAGAGCCTATTATTCCCTGATCATTTGTAAATTCATCATTCCCAGGACTTGCAAGACCTATTGCTTTTGTGGCTGTAAATGAAAAGAAAAATTGCCATTTTTCACAAAATTTTTGGAGAAATAAAATATCAAGTCCATAATATATAGAATTATAATTTTTAGGATTTGTGAGAAGAAAAAAATCTTTTCCAAGAGTTTTTGGATCTTGATTAAAAATTATATATATTTTATCATCCATTGTTCCTTTTCTATAATCGTCTCCTATATCATATATTTTGATAGGATAGTAAGAAGAGAAAGGCACTCCAATATTTACTGTTTCAATTAAACTTTTATTCCATCTTAAAAAACCAGTAATACTAAATTTTAATTTATGTCCGAAATCTTGAATAAGAGAGACCGCCAATTCATTAGTGTAAGGTCTCTTTATGTTTTGATCAATTGTACTATAATACGGACCAAAGATTTTCAATATTTCTCCCTCTTCTCCAGCCTGATATTGCATATCAAAATTAAAATCATTCCATATGAATAATTTCCCACCTAAACTGTTTGGATTTCCATATTCTAAATAACTTAATGGAAATTGCCAGTAAAAACGGGAAAGAATGATTTTCATTGCTGTTCTTTTGCTTTTAGAGAGAGGAAAAATCAATCCAAAACGTGGAGCTAAATTTAGCCATTTAATTCTTGCGTTATATATATTCTCTCCTGGAAGAAATCCTCTACTTATTGATAAATTAAATCCTAAATAAATACTTATTCCTTTTTTAAAACAGAGTATATTTTCTCCAAAAAAATTGAAATCATATATTTTCCCCTCCACATGAATAGGGGTATTGTACTTTATAACTCCAAATGGTTTTCCTTCAAAAAACTGGAGATGAACATTATTAAAAACTGAAATGTCTTGAGCATATTCCTTTCTCTGACATTGAATGCCTATTTTAAATTTGTTAATAATATTTGATAAAAAACAAATGTGAATAAAATTTGCATTTAATGAAGAAGAGTTTTGCCTTAAAAAAGTCTGAAATGGTGCTATTCCTGAATAAATATTATGGAATAGCTCAATTCCACTTTGAAGAAAAATTCCTTTTTGAAATTTGGAATTAATATAAGTCCGAATATGATTAATTCCTAAGTTAAATAAAATATTTTCTCTGATTTCCTTCTCCCATTTAATCTGATAGACTCCATATTCTTTTTCTGTGTTATTAGTCGCTGAAAAGGGTCTATTTTTTTGAGCATTTTCTGTAGGTAATTTAACAATTTGACCTGTCCATAAAAAATTTAATTTGCTTTTTGATAATTTTAAACTAATATTTAAAAAACCTGAGTAAAGATTTACGTCATCAGTGCGTGAAAAACCAGCAAGTTTTCTTGAGAGAAGATTGGTTGTCCAAGAAGTGAAAAAAAATAATCTGTTCTTAATTAAAGGACCACTTAAATTAAAATTAATGTCCCAATAATAATTGAAGTGATCGACTTCATTCAGCCCTTCCTCTATAAGCTTAGGAGTGATATTTGAACTTTGAGTAAGATAACTTGCATAATAGAGCTGGAGCTTCCCTTTAAAGACTTTGCTTCCTTCTTTTGGTATTAAATTTACATAAGCACCGGGAGAAAGATATTCAGCAGGATGAGAAGCATTAATGACCTCCATTGCAGTAAAGCTGTTAAAATCTGGATAAAAAAGAGGTAATCCTGGCTGATAGGGATTAGTAACATTCATTCCATTTAAAAGAAAAACATTTTGTGTCCAGGAACAGCTTCCTCTTGAACTGAAAAGGCCTGGTATTCCATTCCATAATCCGCCTACATCAATTCGATTTGTTACAGCAGAAGGTTCTTGATTTTCTAAAATTGACCAGATATTTCTGGATACTGGAAGTTCTTCGAAATTCATTTCATCCATTAGAGAACCAATTTTAGTTGAAGAATAGTCAATAAGAGGTTGTTTTATTGAAATAACTACTTTTTTCTGAATTTTATTCCTTAAAATCACATCAAGACTAAGAATTGATGATGGTGTGAGAAAAATTTTTTTTATCAAAGTTTGGTAACCTTTTAATTCATATTTAAGAATGTAATTTCCAAAAGGCAAAAAGTTAAAACTATAAAATCCCTTTTTATTCGTAAATATTATTTTCTTAATTTCCTCATTGCTTAGACTGATTCTTACTCCTGATAAAGCTTTTCCCTCGAGATTTACAACATATCCACAAATCACTGCTTCTCTATCTGCAAAAAGTTTTAAAGTCATAAAGCTCAAGATAAAATAAAGTGCAATGAACTTCCTCATTTTTATCTTAAATTTTGATTTTATCTTATTAAACAAATGTGTCAAATAAAAATTTTTATTTTATCTTTTATTTTTGATAAAATTGATTTTTAAAAAGGAATGAGCAAAATTATTGAATTTAAAAAGCAATATTTAATTTTCCTTTCAATTTTTATTATTCTTTTTATAAATTGTGGAAAAGAATATAAATCTTATAAACAGAATTTGATTCAATATTTCTCCCTTTTTCCAGTTATTAAAGAAAAAAGTCAAATTGAATTTAGTAAAGAAAATCTTTACTCATTTTTATTAGAAGGCTGGTCTAATCCAAAGGAAAATTTACCATTTATGTGGAAATCAAGTCCTTATTCTTCTTTACAAGTATTTTTTGGAAAAGAAAAACCAGAAAAAATAATTATAAAATGTAGTGCAAATACTTCTTGCAATATAAAAATTCTTTTAAATGAAAAACCAATTTCAACTTTGCACATCTTAGAAGGTTATAATTCATATAGTATAACCTTGCCAAGGGATTATATTAAATCTGGTTTAAATTTTTTTACTTTTATTACTTCTTCAAAAGCTCAAGCAAAGAAAATTAGAATTGCTTTTTATAAAATTAATTTTTTGCTTAATGAAGAGAAACACGCAGATATTAAAATTTTCCCAAAAAGAAAAAGCATAAAATTTTATGGCTCTCTCCTCTGTTATTATTTTTTAAGAACTTATAATCAACCAAAAATTAGTTTTTCAATTAGAGCCTTAAATAAAACATCCTCAAAAAATAAATTGAAAATTGTAATTGAAAACTTTTACGGAAAGAAGAAAGTAAAGGAAATTGTTTTAAATTCCAGAAAATGGGAAAAAAAGATTATAGATTTCTCCTCTTTTAAAAATCAAATAGTAAAAATTTCCTTTTACCATTTCGCAAATAGAGGGAATGTAACTGAAATTAAAGAACCATTTTTCGAAGATAAATTTTCTCCAAAAAAAAGAAAAATTATTTTAATTGGACTGGATGGAGCTACATGGGAAATAATTGATTTCCTTATAAAAAAAGGAAAGCTCCCAAATTTTAGAAAATTAATAGAGTCAGGTGTAAAAGGTAAATTGCGCACTGTAAAACCTTGGTATTCTCCTTTAATATGGACTTCAATTCTTACAGGAAAAAGAAAAGAAAAACATGGAATTATGGGTTTTATTGCACAAAGAAAAATGAAAGGAGATATCATTCCTAATTCAAGATTAAATCGAAAATGTCTTGCACTCTGGAATATCCTAAGTAATAAAGGATTTGTTGTTGGAATAATAGGTGCATGGGTTACGTGGCCTGCTGAAAAAATAAATGGTTACATCTTCTCTGATAGAATGTTTTTTAAAAATCTATCTTCCATAACTTTTCCTTCTGAACTAAAAAGCTTATTATTTCTAAAAATCAAACCAGAAGCAGATAAAATTCAGAATTCCTTTTATCTTTCTATGATTAATATGCTAAATGTTGAAAATTCAATTTCTCGCTATTCACTTAAAATTAACCTAAAAAATGAAAAAATTTATTTAAAACAAGATAATTTAAAACAGTTTGGAGGGTTATATTTAAATAAAATTTTTAATCCTGATTTCTTTTTTCTTTACATGAGAGGACCTGATGTAACAAGCCATTTTTTCTGGAAGTATTTTGAACCAAATTCTTCTGTTTCTAAGAAAGAGATAAAATTATTTGGAAAATTAATACCTAAAAATTATATGTATCAGGACTACATTATTGGCAAATATATTTCAAAAGCAGATTCAAATACAACTATAATCGTTGTTTCTGATCACGGTATGGGAAAAAAGGATTATAAACCAAAAATTATTTTTCATGGTTTAAATAAGTTATGGGAGAAAATCAGAATTAATAATTGTATTTCGTCCATAAAAATAAAATCAAATTCAATTGAAATTAATATGAAAGATCAAATAAAAATTAATGAAATTAAAAGTATTCTTTCTAAATTAACTCTAGGCAAGCAAAGAAAACCTCTTTTTCAAATTATAAATAAAAAGACTAAGAATATTCTATTATTAAAGATAATAAATCCTTATATGCTGAATTATGATTTACCAATTTATTTTAGAAATGAAAAAATTGGAAAGTTAAAAGAATATATTCGGATTAAGGAAATAAGTGGAGATCATACTTTATATGGAATTTTTATAATGAAAGGAAAAGGAATAAAAAAGAATTATCAAATCAAAAATTGTTCGATTTTAGATATTACCCCAACTATTCTTTATTTACTCAGACTCCCAGTGGGAAAAGATATGGATGGAAATGTTCTTAAAGATGCTTTTACCCCAGATTTTCTAAAAGAAAACCCCGTGCAGTATATTGAGACTTATGAAACTCTTTTAAAAAAAGAATTAACCAAGGAAAAGCTTCTAACAAAAGAGCAAGAACTTGAAAGGAAATTAATAGAACAATTAAGAAGTCTTGGTTATATTAAATAGTATTTTTAATATATTTATATGCTTCATTCATTGCTCTTTCTAAATTTTCTTTTTTCACTCCACCAATTTCTACATAATCAGGCCTCCCTCCACCTTTTCCTTCAATTATAGGTGCAATAATATTAATAATTTTCCTCAAATCAATAGGAATTTTCTCTGAACGGCCCAAGAATAAATGGGCTTTTTCTTTTTCGAGCCCCAATATCACGATAAAATCTCCTTGTTTTATAATATTTAAAGCTAAATATTTTATTTCATCTATTTCTCTTTCTTTGAAAATTACTTTAATTATTTTCTCCTTCGCTTTTTGAATCATTTCTTTTGCTTCATAGGAAATCAATTTTTCCTGAAGTTTTGATATTTTTTTCTTTTGATTTTTAACCTCTCCTCGTAATTTTTCTACAGCCTGAATTATTTCCTGTTCATTGACTGAAAATTCACTTATAAGTTGATTAATTATATAATTTTTTTGAGAGTAATCACTTAAAGCTCTTCGCCCACACACGAAATAAAATCTTAAATTACCTCTAATTTTTTCCCATTTTTTAATTTTTATTACCCCCACTTCACCTGTTTTTCTACAATGGGTTCCTCCACATGCGGAAAAGTCAAAATTTTTTATCTCAACTATTCTAATTTTTTCTTTTTGAGGAGGAGCCTTTCTAAGTTCAAATTTATTGATCTCCTCCTTTCTAATAAAATAAGTCTCTATATCTCTATTCTGATAAACAATTTCATTAGCAAGTAATTCAACTCTATCAATATCCTCCCTTTCCACTTTATTCAGGTTGACATCTATGGTCGACTCTGATTCTCCTATATGAAAAGAAAGAGTATGTGCAGATAATAATTTAACAAAGCTCTGAGAAAGAATATGCTGACCAGTATGCTGTTGCATATGATCAAATCTCACTCCCCAATCTATTTCTCCTTTTATTTTTTTCTCTGAAAAATCTTCTTCAATCAAATGGACAATTTTGTCATCAATTTCTAATACTTTTAAAACTTTTCTTTCATTTATTTTACCTCTATCACTTGGTTGTCCTCCTCCTTCAGGATAAAAACATGTCTGATCAAGAATTATACCCACTTTACTTTCTATTATCATCTTATCTATCACTTTTGCTTCAAACTCTTTTTGATATGGATTATCTAAATATAATTTTCTACTCATTTATTCTTCACCTATCATTTTATAAGAAAGATCTTTGGCCTCAAAAATTAGGGCTATAGATCTTTTATCAGCTCTAGAACGATGAATTACTCCTTCTTCTATTAATAAGGCTTCACCTTCACGAAGATGAATAAAACCTTCATTTTTAATATCTATATACACTTCACCTTCCATAATTAGAAAAAACTCATTTCCATTATGAGAATGAAAGGGATATTCGCCCTCAATTAAAACTAAGTTTACTCCATAATTATCAAGAGTGGCGATTGGCTTAAGAGTGAATTTTTTATTTAACCGTTTTGCTAATTTGCTTATAATGATTTTTTTCATGATTATCTCCTTTATTATAGTATTCTACTAAACAATAAAACTAAAAAAACTGTTAAACCTATAATTCCAACAGGAAAATATAAGATTCTATATACTTTTTTAAGTTCTGCATTAAAATATTGGAGAGTAAGAATAAGACATAAATGTGCAGGAGAAAGCAAAATACCAAGAAAACCACTCACATAAGCAAACATAACATAAATAAGATCAGGTCTGTCAACCCCAAAAATCGGGAGGAGGATAGGGAAAGAAACTGCTACATAAGCTTGATTAACACCTGTTAGAAATGCTATTAAAAAAGGAGTGAGAAATAGGAGCGCGATTGAAGCAACACCTTTAGACCCTATAACATTTAAAATTGAAGAAAAAATATTAGATTCAAGAATAACTCTTTTAAAAAGCATAACAGAGTAAAGGAGAAAAATAATTTTTAAAGAAATACTTTTAATTAGTATTTCAAATTTTTCTTTTATATTAATTTTAGCCAAAATAAAGATAAATAAAACAACAATTCCAAGAGCTAAAATCATAGGAATTTCAATTAAAAAAATCAAAATAAGGACTAAAATAATAGGCCACAAACTTTTAAAAAGAAGAATAAGATTTTTTAAATAACCCCGAGTTTCCAAAGTTTTACTTCTAATTTTTGGAATCCTTAAAAAAAGAATAATTAAACCAAGTATAATTGCTAAAATAGTAAATGGAAATTGGATTATTATTAATTTTTCAATTGGAATTTTTACAATTGTAATTGCTACTATTAATCCAGGATATAATGGCCAACAGTATTCCCAAATATGACGGAACCAATAATTTAAGAAAGTCTTCTCTTCTGGAGAAACATTCATTTCTCGACTTCCTTCCTCAATCATTGGAGCTGATAACAAAGCACCTCCTAACATTGGAAGGAGTCCAATAATAGAAGCAGGTAGAACCATGGCTATACGTGGCTCAGGAATGATATGATTTAAAGAATTCACCATATTTTGAAAATTTCCTATAAACTGGAGTAATTTCCCCAATAATAAAACAAGAAGAATTATTCCTATTAAATTAAAGGTATCTTTATTAAAGGAGGTATTGTAAATGACTTTAATAAGTTCTTTAATGCTCATTCCCACAATTAACCCAGCTAATAAGGAACCAGAAAATAGGACAAAACCTAAATCTATTTTTAAGCGTATTAAAATTAAGACAAAAATAATAACAATAGCCAATTTTAAAAATATTATCATTCAAGAATTTCCTTTGTTATTTTGAAATGAAATTTCGCTACCTTTTTTAGTATATCCTTACCTTTTGTGTCAAATATCTCTTTTGCTAATTTTTTTACTCTTACTGAGGAACCCTTTAGCAATTTAATACCTATTTCCTTAGAAAGAGATTCCAATTTCATTAAAAATTCAGCCCGTGCCATTATTGATGCTGAAGCAACTGCTAAATCTTCTTCTGCTTTCGGATACTGCTCAATAAGAACTTTTTTTCCTTTCTCCATCAAAGCATTTAAAATATAATTTTTATCACCGAATTGATCTGTTAGGACATAATAACAATCAACTCTTTGTAAAATATTTTCAATAACCCTGCTATGTGCCCAAGCTAAAATTCTATTTAAATTTCTTAACTTTTTATAAAGTTCATTATATTTCTCTGGCCCAATAAGAACTATAGAATGAATAAATTCTTTTTTTATTATTTTAGCAATTTCAATTATTCTTTTATCACTCAATTTTTTACAATCTTTTACCCCTATATGCTTTAAATTTATCTCATCTTTCTCACATTTTATAAACACTCCTGCTACAACTAAGGGACCGAAATAATCCCCTTTTCCAGATTCATCTGTTCCTATTCTACTTCTGAAAATTTTTTCTCCGTTCATTATTCCGATTTTTAACTATTAGGGATAGGGAGACAATTATTTTATAAGATTTCGCTCTTTGGCTGCTTTAATTAATTCAGGGCGGAATTTAGGATGAGCTATTTTAATTAAATCTTCTGTTCTTTCCATTAAATTTTTTCCATGAAGATTAGCAATCCCATATTCTGTAACAATATAATGAATATCAGCTCTTGTTGTTACAACTCCTGCTCCCTGTTTTAAGAAAGGAACAATTTTAGAAATAGAATCATTTTTTGCTGTTGAAGGAAGAGCAATAATTGGTTTTCCTCCTTTAGAATGAGCAGCTCCTCGAATAAAATCCACTTGCCCACCAAAACCACTATAAATATAAGTTCCAATTGAATCAGAGCAAACCTGCCCAGTTATATCAACTTCAATTGCTGAATTAATTGCAATCATTTTTTCATTTTGAGAAACTATAAAAGGATGATTCGTATAGTTAACGGGATGGGCTTCAAAAAAGGGATTATTGTCAACAAACTCATAAAGTTTTTTAGAACCCAAAATAAAAGTACATATAACTTTGTAAGGATGAAAGTTCTTTTTAGATCCTGTTATTATACCTTGTTCAATTGCCTCCATAATTCCATCAGAAACCATTTCAGTATGAATTCCAAGATTCTTTCTATCTTTTAAGGCTGATAATACTGCATCTGGTATTCCACCGATTCCCAATTGAAGAGTTGAACCATCCTCAATTAAATCAGCTATATAATGTCCTATTCTTCTTTCTACCTCAGTAAAAGGCTTCTTTTTAAGTTCTGGCAAGTCTTCAGAGACTTCCACTAATTTCTCAAAACGGGTAAAATGCACGAAAGAATCTCCCAAAACTCGAGGCATTTTTTCATTAACTTGCCCTATAACAACTTTTGCGGTTTCAACCGCTGCTTTAGAAGCTAATACTTCTACTCCCAAACTCATAAAACCATGCTCATCAGGAGGTGAAACTTGCACAATTGTTACATCTAAAGGTATTTGTCCTGAGTAAAAAAGATCAGGAATCTGGAAAAGAAATATTGGAACATAATCAGCTCTACCTTGATTTACTGCTTCCCTATCTGCAGGGCCAACAAAAAGAGAATTATGACGGAAATGTCCCTCCATCTCTGGTTCTGAAAAAGGATCTTCTCCCATTAAAAGTACATGAATTAATTTAACATTATAGAGTTCGTTCTTTCTCTTAGCTAAGGCATTTAATAAAACAAAAGGTGTTGCTGCATTACCACCGACATAAACATTATCATTGCTCTTGACTACTGAAACAGCTTCCTCTGGCGTGGTTAATTTCTTTTTATACTCATCAACCCAGCTCATTACTTCTCCTTTAAATATCTATCAATTGATTGTGCGGCTATCCTCCCATCTCCCATTGCAAGTATTACTGTTGCTCCACCTCTTACTATATCTCCACCTGCATAAACCCCTTCCATACTTGTTTCCATTGTTTCCCAGTCTACTTCTATATTTCCCCACTTCCCAACTTTAATCTGGGGAGTTGTTTTAGGAATAAGAGGATTTGGACTCTGTCCTATTGCTACTACAACTAAATCTACCTCCATCTTAAATTCTGAACCTTTTATTGGGATTGGTCTTCTTCTCCCTGAAGCATCAGGCTCTCCAAGTTCCATTCTAATACATTCCATTCCAACAAGTCTACTATTTTCATTTCCTATATACCTAATTGGTGCTGTTAGAAAATTAAACTCTATTCCTTCCTCTTCAGCATGTTTTATTTCCTCAATTCTAGCTGGCATTTCTGCTTTTGAACGGCGATAAATAATCATAGCTCTCTCAGCACCAAGTCTTTTTGCAGTTCGAACTGCATCCATTGCTACATTTCCTCCTCCAATTACAGCAACTTTTTTACCTTTATAAACTGGTGTATCATATTCTGGAAATTCATAAGCTTTCATTAAATTAACTCTTGTCAGGTATTCATTAGCAGAATACACCCCTACTAAATTTTCTCCTTCAATTTTCATGAAATTTGGTAGCCCAGCACCAGTTCCAATAAAAAATGCCTCATAACCTTCTTTTTTCAAATCTTCAATGGTTGCTGTCATCCCCACTACAAAATCAGTTATTATTTCAACTCCTAATCTCCTTAAATAATCTATTTCTGCATTAAGAATATGTTTTGGTAAACGAAATTCTGGAATGCCATAAACTAAAACTCCTCCTGGCTTATGAAGAGCCTCAAAAATAGTTACTTGATGACCCTTTTTAACAAGCTCACCAGCTACAGTTAATCCTGCTGGCCCAGAACCAATAATAGCTACCTTTTTCCCTGTCTGAGGAGATATTTTAGGTATTTTAACTCTTCCACTTTCCCTCTCATAATCAGCAACAAATCTTTCTAAATTACCAATTGCGATGGGAATTCCTGTTGCTTTTTTCATAGTACATTCTTTTTCACATTGGATCTCCTGAGGACATACTCGACCACAAATAGCTGGCAAGGAATTTGTTTCCTTTATTTTTTGAGCTGCTTTAATAAATTCTCCCTTTTCTACAAGTTTAATAAATGTTGGAATATCAATTCTTACTGGACAACCCTTAATGCATTGAGGATTAGCACAATCCAAGCATCTTTTTGCTTCTTCAATAGCCTGTTGTTCTGTTAATCCTAAGTTTACCTCCCTGAAGAACTTAATTCTCTCTTCAGGCTCCCTCTCCGGCATTTTTTGGCGAGGGATTTTCATCCTCTCTTTAACTGGTATAGATTTTCTTAATTCTTTTCTCCATTCTTTTTCAAATTCATCTCTATATAATTCCTTCTCTTTCATTTTAAGTACCTAAAAGTCTTTTTTCCCATTCACACAAAGAAAGAATCTCATCCTCAAAATAAAATTTACGTCTCGCAAATAATTCTTCCCAGTCAACCTTGTGACCGTCAAATTCTGGACCATCCACACAGGCAAATTTTGTCTCCTCGCCTATTTTTACTCTACAGGCACCACACATGCCTGTTCCATCCACCATAATTGGATTTAAACTAACCAATGTTTTAATTTTATAAGGATTAGTCACTTGGCTACATTTATACATAAGATAAGTGCATCCTATAACTATTACCCTGTCAATCTTTTTTTTCTGAATCAAATTTTTAAGTGCTTCAGGAGCGTATCCATTTAAACCATAGGAGCCATCCCGCGATGAAACTATTAATTCGTCACTGATTTTTTTTAATTTATCTTCCCAATACAATAAATACTTGCTTCTTACATCAATTAGAGAAATTACTTTATTCTCTTTTTCTTTCAAAGCCTTAACTATTGGGTAAATAGCTCCTATTCCATAACAACCTCCAATACATACAACTGTGCCAAACTTATCTATTTCTGAAGCCTTTCCTAATGGCCCAACAAAGGAGGGAACAGAGTCTCCAGTATTTAGTCGTGACAATTTAAAAGTAGAAGTTCCTACCACTAAGAAGACTGAAGTTACTGAACCTTCTTCCTTATCCCAATCTGCTATTGAAAGAGGAATTCTCTCACCTTTCTCGTCAGGCATAATAATTACAAATTGACCTGGTTCGCATTTATTGGCAATTTTTGGAGCTTGAATTTTTATTAAATGAATATTTGGGACGAGATTTTCTCTTTTTAAAATCTTAAACATTTTCTCCTCTAATTATCTTTACTGGTAGTAGCTGGATTTTAGGAATTTTAGTCTTAGAATTAAGAGGAAGATCGAAAATTTTGGAAAAGGAGTCAGAAAAGAAAGAAAAACGTAAATAGGCTGTCCTTTGATGAATATCTTCATTAAATTTTACCCTTGCCTCTATTTCTCCATAATTTGAAATAATTTTCACTTTATCTTTTTCAGCTATATTTAATTTTTTACAATCTTCAGGATTCAATTCAATAAAATCATGGCTTCTAATTAGCCTTATGCCTTTATCATTTTTAACAAGAGAAAATCCCCGATAATTGTCTAAATCATTTCTAAATATAAGGAAAAATGGAAAATCTCTATCTTCTTCCTCCATAGGAGGAAATTCATCTATTCTAAATAATTTTTTAGATTCATTTGAGCATAACTTTATGAAAAAGGGTTCACCTTTTTTAAGTTGTGAGAGAGAAATATCCTGAAAACCTGGAACCACTTTTTTAATTTCTTCCAATATTTCTTTAGAAGAACTATATTGAAATCCATTATTCTTTATTTTTTGTCCAATTTGACTAATAATCCACCAATCAGGTTTTGAATTTCCAAGAGGTTCTATTATACGATTAAGGAATTGTATTCTTCCTTCTGTGTTAAGAAAAGTGCCCTCGGCCTCCGCCCATGTACATGCAGGCAAAATTACATCTGCCTTCTTACATACTGAGGTGAAAAATGGATTTTGAACTATGAGGAATTCTAAATTTTTTTCGATCTTAGGAATATCTCCAATAATATAAAGAGCTTTTATTATTTTCTTTTCTAAAATTTCTATTAAAGATAAACCAGGACTCTTTGGAATGGAATTCTTCCAAATTTTTTCAAAATTCTTTATATTATCTAAGTCACTGATTTTTATATAGCCTGGCAAAATTTCTGGTGAAATACCGAGAGTCCATGCTCCTCTTGAATTGCTTTCATGCCAAAGTGGAATTAATTTCGCGCCACTAAGAATAGATAAATTATTCAATAATTTAATCATATTAGGATCATTCCACGCTTGGAGAAGTTCTAAATCATATATTATTAAACAAGGACTAAAATTTTCAATTAAATTCACAATCTCTACTATTTTTTCATAAGAAATTCCACTTAGTTTTTCAATTTTATCAAAATTTATTTTGTTTAAATTCTCCAAATTACTATTCTTTCTTTCTGCTATTGTTTTTATCAATCCGACAATCAAATGGACTTCTCCACCAGGTTTGGTTTGAATTCTTTTAAAAGGAATAAGGCCAATTTCAGGCTTTCGAGAACCGATAAAAATTAATTTAGCACCATTATCAACTGCTTTTTTAAATTTGACATTGATTACTGGATGGGAATATCCAATATCCGATCCAAAAAGCAGTATACATTTTGCTTGTTCAATTTCCTGTAATTTGTATGTAATTGAAAAATCCTTTAATTCATTGGAAATATAAGCTGAAGTGAGTCTTGCTAGATTATCAATATTGTTTGAATTCAAGGCTAATCTAACAAATTTCTGAATAACATAATAATCTTCATTAAAAAGTTGAGGGGAAATTATAAAACCAATTTCCTCACCTTTATATTTTTTTAATTTTTCTGAAACATAATTTACTGCTTCTTCCCAACTTACTTCTTCAAAATCTCCATTCTTTCTTATTAATGGATTGTAAATTCTGTCTGCATTATGAACAATATTTTTAAAAGTAAATCTTCCTCTTACACATACCTGTCCTTGATTCGTTTTTCCCTTTATATCTGGATAAGCTCCAATAATTCTATTTCCTTTAACTTCCACTACTAACTGACACCCTATTCCACAATAGGGACAAATAGTTGTAATAACCTCTTCTGAAATTCCTTCCCATTTTCTCCCTTTTTCGAACAATGCGCCAGTAGGACATACATCAACGCAAGCACCACAAAATTGGCATCCAGCTTCTATATGAGTTCTATTAAATGCAGTTCCTATTACTGTTTTTGGTCCTCTATGTATGAAAGTTAAAGTTCCTGCTCCTCTTATTTCCTGACATGCTCTGATGCATCTACCACATAAGATGCAGAGATTATAGTCTCTTTCAAAAAAAGGATCGAGCCTTTCAATTGGAAGATTTCGGTATAAAGAAGGTAAATTAATTTTTTCAATTCCAATATATTTAACTACTTCTTGAAGTTCACATTGATTATTATTCGGACAGAATTCACAACCTGTAATCTGATCAACTTTTCTAATGGTTGACTTATACTCATCGCAGTTTTCTTTATGCTGACACACTAAACATGCATTCGGATGTTCCGTAAGTATAAGTTCTAAAACCTGTTGTCTAATATCTTGAATTTCAGGGGTAGAAGTTCTAATTCTCATCCCATCTTCAATGGGTGTGGTACAGGAAGTTGGATACCCTTTAATATCCTCAATTTCAACAATACATAAACGACAACCTCCAAAAGGAGGTAGGGATGGATGATAGCATAAGGTTGGAATATAAATGTTTGCTTCTCTTGCAGCTTCTAAAACAGTTAATCCTTTTCTTACAGCAATTTCCTGACCATCAATAATAATTTTAATTTTTTCCACTTATTTATCTCCCTCGGTTTTCTGTTTCTTTTGAATATTCTCTAACTCTTTCTTTCCAGATAATTTAATTACTGCTTTTACCTTTGGAGGACAGACTTCATAACACATGCCACATTTAATGCATTTCTCCTGATTAATAACATGAACTTTTTTTCTTTCACCTGAAATTGCTTCAGTTGGACAATTTTTAAGACAAAGTAAACATCCTACACATTTTTCTGGAAGAATATAATATACAATCAAATCAGTGCATACTTTTGCAGGACATTTTCTCTCATATATATGGGCTTCATATTCATTTTGGAAATATCGGAGAGTAGTTAAAACAGGATTTGGTGCTGTCTGTCCAAGACCACATAAAGAGCCTTTCTTAACAATTTGTGCAAGCTCTTCTAATTGCTTAATATCTTCGGGTTCTCCTTCTCCTTTAATAATTCTATTTAAAATCTCAACCATTTGTCTTGTGCCAATCCGACATGGGACACATTTCCCACAAGATTCATGCTGGGTAAAGGTAAGAAAATATCTAGCAACATCAACCATACAGGTATCTTCATCCATTACAATCATACCACCAGAGCCCATCATTGATCCTGCTTCACTTAGACTTTCAAAGTCAATTGGCAAATCAAGTAAACTTTCCGGAATACATCCACCAGAAGGTCCACCAGTTTGAACAGCTTTAAATTTTTTCCCATTTGGTATTCCACCACCAATTTCAAAAATAATTTCTCTTAAAGTAGTTCCCATGGGGACTTCAACTAATCCAGTATTATTTATTTTTCCAACTAATGAAAATATTTTAGTCCCTTTACTTGTTTTAGTACCAATCTGTGAATACCATTTAGCTCCTTTTAAAATTATTAAAGGAACATTTGCCCAAGTTTCAACATTATTTATATTGGTTGGCTTTTTCCATAAGCCTTTTTCAGCAGGATAAGGAGGACGAGGTGTGGGAAAAGCCCTTCTTCCTTCAATAGAAGCAATTAAAGCAGTTTCCTCTCCAGATACAAATGCTCCGGCTCCTTGAACAATATCTATATTAAAAGTGAAACCAGAACCAAGAATGTCTTTACATAAAAAATTCCATTTTAATGCTTGACTAACAGCTTGCGAAATGTTTTTTACAGCTAAAGGATATTCTTTCCTTACATAAATATATCCTTGATGAGCTCCAATTGCATAAGCTCCTATAATCATCCCTTCCAATACACTATGAGGATTACCTTCTAAAAGACTTCTATCCATATAAGCTCCTGGATCTCCTTCGTCACAATTACATATTATATATTTCTCAATTCCTGGAGCTTTCCTACAAATTTCCCATTTACGGCCTGTTAGAAAGCCGGCTCCACCTCTTCCTCTTAAGCCCGAGTATTTAATTTCATCAATTACTTCCGCAGGTTTCATTTCAGTAAGAACCTTAGTTAATGCTTTATAACCTCCTATTGCTAAATAATCCTCAATATTAGTTGGATCAATTAAACCATTATTCCCAAATATAAGTCTTTTTTGTTTTTTATAAAAAGGAACTTCTTTTTCCTTTTCAATCTTACAATTTGTAATTGGATCTATATAAAGAAGGCGACTAATTATTTTCTTATCTATAATTGTTTCATTAATAATTTCTTCAACATCCTCTGGTGTTACCCTTTGATAAAAAATGCCTTCTGGCTGAACCACTACAATAGGCCCTCTTTCACAAAAACCATGACATCCTGTTATTTTCAATTCAATTTTATTTTTTAAATCTTTTTGAAAAATTAATTCTTTAAATTTTTTAAAAACTTCACGGCAATTATAAGCTTGACAACCTGTTCCACCGCAAACTGTAATCAATCTATTATATATTTTTCTCTTCTCAATAATACTTTTTCTTTTAATTTCCAATTTCTCTAAGGTAATATTTTCATTTCTCATTCTGTTTTTTTCTCCTCAATCTCTCTATATTTCTTTAATAATTTTCTTGCTTTCTGAGAGGTCATTTGTCCATAGTATTGATTATCTATTATTACAATAGGACCTAAAGCACAAGCTCCAACACAATTGACAATTTCTAAAGTGAATAATCCATCTTTTGTTGTTTCTTTTTCTTTAATTTGTAATTCTCTTTGGAGTTCTTCAAGAATTCGAGGAGCGCCTCTTACATGACAGGCTGTTCCCATACATACTGTAATTAAATGTTTTCCTGGTGGAGTAAGTCGGAAAGACTCATAAAAAGTTGCAACTCCATAAATTTCATTTTCAGAAATATTTAAAAATTTTGAAATTTGATTAATGGATTCTTTTGGAAGATAACCGTATTTATCTTGTACAGCTTGTAATATTGATATTAATTCTTTCCTTTTACCATTATATTTACTCAGTATTTCTCTTATACTGACATGTTCTCCCATTTTTTAAAGAATAAAGAATTATACCTTATTTCTTCCAAAAGTCAAGGACTGGAATTTAATTAGTTAATTGTTATATATTTGATAATTTCATTTACTCTTTCTATACAGTTTTTAATTTTTATTGGAAATTGCAAATTAGAGCCCTCTTCGACCAGAGGTATAAACTGATTCAATTCTAAACCTGAAGAACGGGCAGTTAGCGCAACCCTTAATGGATGATAAAGTTTTTTCCCTTTATATTTAAATTTCTTTTTTATTTTTTCAGTAATTTTAATAAAAATTTCATAATCAAATTTATTTAATTTTAATAGTTCATCATGAAAAAATTGTATCACTCTTCTTCCCTCTTCGCTTTCTAAAATACTCTTTGCTTCCTGGTCCATATTTTCCGGAGAAAAATCAAAGAAGATAGAAAATTCTCCTATGAGTTGTGAGAAACGATCTATATTCGCTATTATACTTTCAATAGCTTTTTCGAGCCATTTCCAATGACTAACTGTCATTTTTTCCGGTAAATATCCAGCTTCTTTAAGGTAAGGATATGCTCTCACTGCTTTCTCTTTTGAAGTAAGCTTCCTAATATGCTGGCGATTAATCCAATTCAGCTTATCATAATCAAAAATTGCAGATGATCTACTTACTTTATTCAAATCAAATAAATTAATTAATTCTTCTATAGTAAGAATCTCTTTTCCTTCTGGAGGAGACCACCCTAAAAGAGCTAAATAATTATTTAAGGCTGTAGATAGATAACCTTCTTTTCTAAATTGTTCAATTGATGTGGCTCCATGCCTTTTACTTAATCTTGTATTATCCTTTCCCATAACCATAGAAAGATGCGCAAAAACAGGTGGTTGAAGATTCAGAGCACGATAAACTAATAATTGTCTTGGAGTATTTGATATATGATCCTCTCCCCTAATTACATGTGTTATTTTCATAAGGTAATCATCAATTACTACTGCATAATTATAAGAAGGTAAGCCATTTGATCTGACTAAAATAGGATCTCCAATTCCATTAAGAGCAAAAACTACTTCCCCCCTTACCAAATCATTAAATCTAATCTCTCCAGAATCAGGTGTTTTTAACCTAACTGCTGCTTTTTCACCTTTTTTTATCCTCTCTAAAGCTTCGCCCAATGTGATTTTACGGCATTTTCCTGAATATTTAGGCATTATTCCCTGAGCAAGAGCTCTTTTTCTTTCTTCTTCTAATTCCTCAGGAGAACAAAAACAATAATAAGCCTTTCCTTCTTCTAATAGCTTCTCTATATATTCATTATAAATTCCAAGTCTTTCCGACTGTCTATATGGACCATATTTTCCACCAATATCAGGTCCTTCATCCCAGTTAAGACCCAACCATTTAAGATCGAGCAAAAGGGCTTTCTCATATTCCTGTAAAGATCTCTCTATATCTGTGTCCTCTACTCTTAAAATAAATATTCCTCCTTTCTGCCTGGCAAAAAGCCAGTTAAAAAGCGCAGTCCGAGCATTACCTACATGTAAAAAACCTGTAGGGCTCGGAGCAAATCGAACTCTAATTTTATTCATTTCAAGAGTATTTTATCTTAATGTATAAGTGATTACAAGCTATGAATTTTTATAATAAGTTGACTTTTTTTACATACTAAGTTACCTTTTAATTGAAGTCAAGGAGGTAGAAATGTTTGGAAGTATTGGACCAACAGAAATTTTATTAATTGTTTTGATAATAGTTATTATTTTTGGAGCTAAGCGGCTTCCAGAACTGGGAAAGGCCATGGGAGAAGGAATAAAAAACTTCAAAAAATCAATTAGTTCAAAAGAAGAAAAGAAAGAGACTGAGAAAACTGAGAAGAAAGAAGAATGAGACGAGTCTTAGAAAAATTATCAGCTGAAAGAAAAAAAGAGGAAGAAAAATTCCAAAAGAGCTTAGAGAAATTAGAAGAAAAATATAAATTAATTAATAAACAATTAGAAACATTTAAAAATTCATTATCCCAGGTGGAAAGCCAATTTAAGACATTAGAACATGTTCGTTTTCCTCAAAAAATTTTCTATCGCAAGTTTAAAAAAGATTACTTGATTTTCTTAAAAATCTTAAAAGAATACAGAAATCTCATTGAACAAACTTTTAAACAAATAAATGAAAACTTAGTCTCTATTTCAGAACTTTTCTCCTTAATTTTAAGAGTTATAGATGCTAAAGATAGGGAATGGGATGCTTTAAGTAATAATCATGTAAGTCTTATTTTTAAAAGCATGGAGTGGCGAATAGATAAACTAACAAATGAATATCAAGATGTAAAATTACTCATGAAAAAATTCCTTTTAATTGAGGACAAATTAGATAGTCTCCTCTTAACTCTTCAAAAAGAGAAAAAACTTACCTTAGAACAAATAGAAAAAATAATAGAACCTTTAAGAGATTATAAATATGCAGGTTTTGAAAATAGATTTAGAGGTTATGAAGAAAATTTGCTTAGGGCTCAAAAAAAATATCTTCCCTATTTCTTAAATAAAAAAAATGTAGTTGACTTGGGATGTGGAAGAGGGGAATTCCTCCAGATTTTAAGAGAAAATAATATTGAAAGTTATGGGGTAGATTCAAATGATGAAATGGTAGAAATCTGTCTTGAAAAGGGATTGAAGTGTATTAAATGTGACCTTCTTCAACATTTATCATCCCTTAAAGATGAATCATTAGAAGGCATTTTTTCTGCCCAGGTAATAGAACATCTTCCTCCTAAATATCTGATAGAATTAATCAGAAAGTCTTATTTTAAATTAAAGAAAAATTGTTATCTTGTTCTTGAAACCATTAATCCCACTTCTTTATTCTCATTGGTCAATACTTTTTTCCTTGATCTCTCACATCAAAAACCAATTCATCCCCAAACTTTAAAGTTTTTATTTGAAATCTCGGGCTTCGAAGAAGTTGAAATAAAATATTTTGCTCCTTTAGATGGAGAGAAACTTCAAGAAGTATCTGGAAAAGATGAAGATTCAACTATAATTAATCAAAATTTTGATAAACTAAATAAACTTCTCTTTGCACCTGCTGATTATGCAGTAATTGGAAAAAAGATATAATTTCAATTCTTGTAGCTAAAATGAATCTGTTTGTTGGTTTTGACTTAGGAGGAACTGATATAAAAGCAGGTATAGTAAATGAAAGAGGGGAACTTTTATTCCATACATCAAGACCAACACCAGATAATATTTCAGATTTACTTAAGAGATTTAAAGAATTATGGAATTATTTTAATGAAAAAGCACTTGGAAATCTTAAAGCAGTTGGTTTTGGAATCCCAGGTATTTACAATCTTGAGAAAAAGTTAATTCATCAATCCCCTCATCTTCCTTATCTTGATGATTATCCTTTATATCACGCTATTTCAAAATTTATCAATATTCCTTTTTTCGTTGACAACGACGCTAATTTAGCAGCATGGGGTGAATATAAAATTGGGGCAGGAAAAAATGCTCAGAGCATGGTTTTGCTAACAATTGGGACTGGAGTTGGCTCAGGAATAATAATGGAAGGAAAACTCTGGCATGGAAAATGTGGCTTTGCAGGAGAATTAGGACACATTATTGTAAATCCAGAAGGAGAGAAATGCGAATGTGGAGGAATAGGTTGTCTTGAAACTGAAGTATGTTCATCAAAAATTGTTAAGAATTATATTAAATTGAAAGGATTAAAAAAAATTAAAGAAAAATTAACTTCTGAAGAAGTATTTAAAAGAGCAAAGGCTGGAGAAAAAGAAGCTTTGAAAGCTTTTTCTATTTCAGGATATTATTTAGGACTTGGATTAGCCTCTATAATTAATTTTTTGAATCCAGAGAAAATTATTCTTGGTGGGGGAGTCATGCAAGCAGGAGATCTTTTATTAAAACCTGCTTTTAAAGAGGTAAAAAAAAGAGCCTATAAAAAGGCAATAGAGTGCTGCGAAATTAAAAAAGCTTTCTTAGGAAATAAAGCAGGGATTATTGGCTCAGCTCTTTGGGCTGCAGAAAATCTTAAAAGTTAAAATTAAAAATGGAAAGAATTAGAAATTTTGCTCTAATTGCTCATATTGACCATGGAAAATCTACACTTGCAGATAGACTTTTGGAAATAACAAATGCTCTTCCACCTCGGGAAATGAGAGATCAGGTACTGGATAGCATGGAGCTTGAGCAGGAAAAAGGAATTACAATAAAGGCTCATACTGTCCGACTCATTTATAAAGCCGAGGATAATAGTGAATATATCCTGAATTTAATAGATACTCCAGGACATGTTGATTTCACATATGAAGTATCGCGAAGTTTAGCAGCCTGTGAAGGAGCTTTACTTATAGTTGATGCTTCTCAGGGAGTGGAAGCTCAAACTCTTTCAAATACCTATCTTGCTTTGGAAAATGATCTTATTCTAATCCCTGTTATTAATAAAACAGACTTACCCAATGCTGACATTCCTCGTACACAAGAGCAATTGAAAAATTTACTCGGATTCAATCAAGAAGAAATTCTCCTAATAAGTGCTAAATATGGAAAAGGTGTTGATGAAGTTCTGGAAAGCATTATAAAGAGGATTCCTCCTCCAAAAGGGAAAATTGATGCCCCATTAAAAGCCCTGATTTTCGACTCATGGTTTGATACTTACCGAGGTGCAATAGTTTTAATTCGAATAATTGATGGAATTATTGAACTAGGTATGAGGATAAGATTAATGTCCACAGGTGCTTCTTATACAGTTGAAGAAATTGGAGTTTTAACACCAAAGCCAAAAAAAGTTTCTGTGTTAAAAGCAGGTGAAGTTGGATATTTAATAGCAGGGATAAAGGAATTAAGTCATACTCGAATAGGAGATACAATTACTGAAGAGGAAAACCCTACTTTAAGCCCTTTTCCTGGATTTAGAGAGATTAAACCAATGGTCTTTGCCAGCCTTTTCCCTATAGAGGGAACCACCTATTTCATGCTAAGAGATGCTCTTCAAAAATTAAGTTTAAATGATGCTTCTTTACAATTCGAACCAGAAAACTCCCCTGTGCTTGGAGCAGGTTTTAGATGTGGTTTTCTCGGATTATTACATAGAGAAATTATTCAGGAAAGATTGGAAAGGGAATTTAATTTAAATTTAATTTCGACTGCTCCAAATGTGCAATATAAAATATATACAAAAGATGGAAAAGTAATTGAAGTAAACAATCCAAGCAAGTTTCCTTCTCCTGAAAAAATAGAAAAAATTAAAGAACCTTATATCACAGCATTTATTATTACTCCAGATACTTATCTTGGTAATATATTAAAATTAGTTGAAAGCAGAAGAGGGGAGCAAAAGGGAATGGAATATATAGGTCCACGAAGAGTTTTACTTACATATGATTTACCTCTAAATGAAATAATATTCGATTTTTATAATCAATTGAAATCCGTCTCCCATGGATATGCTTCTTTAGATTATCAATTTTTAGGATATAAAGAATCTCCTCTTGTAAAAGTTGATTTATTAATTAATAAACAAAAAGTTGATGCTTTATCTATTATTGTGCATAAAGATAAAGCTTACCAAAAAGGAAAAGCTCTATTAAATAAAATGAAAGAGGTAATTCCCAGGCAGTTATTTGAAGTAATTCTTCAGGCTGCTATAGGAAAAAGAATAATAGCAAGGGAAACTATTAAAGCATTGAGAAAAGATGTAACTGCGAAATTATATGGAGGAGATTTTACAAGAAAAATGAAATTGCTTGAGAAGCAGAAAAAGGGAAAGAAAAGAATGAAAAAAATAGGAAAGATTAATATTCCTCAAGAGGCTTTTCTTGAGGTTTTAAAAATATAAGGAGACAGAATGTTACCTACCATAAAATGGGAAAATAATAAAATTATAATGATTGATCAGAGAGAATTGCCTTTAAAAGAAGTTTATTTGGAATTTCATGATTATAAAAAAGTTGCTAAAGCAATAGAGAAAATGATAATCCGGGGAGCACCTGCAATTGGTGTTGCTTCTGCTTTTGGTATTGCTTTGGGATTTTTAAAATTAAATGAAGATGATGATTACATTAAAAAATTTTATGACATTTGTAAAACTTTTGAGAAAACAAGACCAACAGCCCGGAATCTTTTTTGGGCAATAGAAAGAATGAAGAAGGTTTTTGAAAAAAACAAAAATTTAACTTTAAAATATCTTAAAGAAAAAATTATCCAGGAAGCTCTTTTAATTGAAAAAGAAGATATAGAAATTAATAAAAAAATCGGAGAACATGGGAAAAAATTAATTAAAGATGGAGAAAGAATATTAACTCATTGTAATGCTGGAGAATTAGCCACAGCAGGTTTTGGAACAGCTTTAGGAGTAATAAAAGCCTCTTTTTACGAAGGAAAAAAAATAAAAGTATATGTAGATGAGACGCGTCCATTTCTTCAAGGTGCAAGACTTACTTGTTGGGAATTAAAAAAGGCAGGCATTCCTTATATTTTAATCACAGATAACATGGCGGGCTGGTTAATGAGACAAGGTAAAATAACCTGTATTTTTGTAGGAGCTGACCGAATTGCTTCAAATGGGGATACTGCCAATAAAATAGGAACATATTCACTTGCAATATTAGCAAAAAAGCATAAAATTCCTTTTTATGTTGCAGCTCCTTTCTCCACAATTGACTTTTCAATTGAAACTGGAGAGAAAATTCCCATTGAGGAAAGGAGCAAAAACGAAGTGCTGGAAATAAATTCTACTATTATTGCTCCACAAGGTACTATGGTTGAAAATCCTGCTTTTGATATAACTCCTTCTTCACTTATTACTGCTATTATAACTGAAAAGGGAATTGCAAAGGAACCTTATTACGAATCTCTTAAAAAACTTAAAAATTTAGAGGATGAAGAATGTTAATTTTAGGAATTGAAACATCATGCGATGAAACTTCAGCTGCAATTTTAAAAGATGGAAGGGAAATATTATCAAATGTTATTCTTTCTCAAGATGAAATTCACGCTTATTATGGAGGTATAGTTCCTGAATTAGCCTCCAGACAGCATATTAAAACAATAGATTTAATAGTAAAGGAAAGTTTAACTAAGGCAGAAGTTAAATTAGAAGAAATTGATATATTCGCAGTAACACAGGGACCTGGATTAATTGGATCTCTATTGATCGGTTTATCATTCGCTAAATCCTTAGCCTTTTATTTTAATAAACCTTTAATTGGTGTAAATCATATTGAGGCACATATTGAAGCAGCTTTTTTGGAAAATAGTGAAATACCTTTTCCCTGTTTAGCACTTGTTGTGTCTGGAGGGCATACAAGTCTTTACTATCTTTCAAAGGAACTGGATTTTAAATTAATAGGGAAGACTCGTGATGATGCAGCTGGAGAAGCTCTTGATAAAATAGCAAAATTTCTTCAATTAGGATATCCAGGAGGGCCTATAATTGACCAATTATCCAAAAAAGGAAATCCAGAGAAATTTTTCTTTCCTTTACCAAAAATAAAGGATAAAAGTTTTGATTTCAGCTTTAGTGGACTTAAAACAGCTGCCTTGAGATATATAAAAGAGATGAATATAGATAATAAAAGCCCTCAAATGCTTGATTTACTCGCAAGTTTTCAAGATGCAATAATTAATTTTTTAATAGAAAATGTAAAAAAAGCTCTTCAGAATTATAAGGCTAATTCATTAATTGTGTGTGGAGGTGTTGCAAGAAATACTCGTTTAAGGGAAATATTCAAAAACTTTTGTGAAAAAATAAAAATACCCCTATATATTCCTTCACCTAGACTTTGCAGTGACAATGCAGCAATGGTCGCCTCTCTGGGTTTCAAAAAATATAAAGTTAGCAAAGAATTCAATCTAAATTTGGATGCTTATCCCAGAATTCACTCATCAAAAGGGAAAAAGTGGAAGTAAAAAGGATTTTTTCTAATTGGTTCAGGTGAAAGCTTTTTAATATTAATATTAATTAAATAAAGACGCAAATGCTTGAAAGGATAATGAGGAATATTATTAAGATTTATTTCTTTTATTTTTTTATTCAATGTTCCATCAAACAGATTTAAATCAAAGAAATTGAGTTTAACTTTGTATTTTCCTTTCTCAGAACCGAAAAAAAATTTCATATTTTTAAATTGCTTACGTGCAGTAAAAATAAATAAGAATTTTCCTGCTCTTCGAAGATGAAAAGTTGAAGGAGGTAAAAGTTTAGCCTCTTTACTTAAAGAGTAAAAAGCTATTTTTCTTCCATTAAAATTATCTATTATTTTAGGATTGCGTAAAATTAAATTTGGATAAAGTATCTTTACAAAAAATAAAAAAACAATAATCAAATTTATTGAGATTACATGCATAAGAAAATTATTTTTTAAGAGTAATTCTTTTTTCCATAGAATATAAGAAATTATAAAAATCAAAAGTAGTCCCACCCATAAATAATTAGGTAGATATTTAGAATTATCCACTTTAATAAAAGAAGGTAAAAAAGAAGTAACTGCAAAATGCAAATTGTTAAAATTCATTAAAAACAGTCTTCCTTCTCGAATTATTATTTCGTGAGTTGTTGGTTGATAAAGGGAACGAGGGTCTATCAAAAGTAATACAACTATTAAAAAACTGAAAATTATACTCATATATGCTAAAAAATTAAAAATTTTTTTCCTATTATAAATAAAAAAACTTCCTAAAAAAATTCCAGCAACCCAGAAAATAGCAATTAAAGGTCTTGCTTGAGGAGCATAACCTCCTCTTTGGGTTAAAAAGGCATATCCAAATATATAAGGAAGAGAAATAAATAAAAGCATAAATGCAAGCTGTCTTTTTCTTTTAAGAAGTTCAAAAAGTCCTAGAAGAGAGAAAAAATAAATTGGTGAGTAAAGCAACAAACCATCTCTTTGATCAAGAAAATAATTCAACAAAGATTCAATTCTCTTTGAAAAAGGAATTTCAGTAATTACCATTCGATAATAATTTTTGACATATTCAATGGATATAGGACCTTCATAGACTGAAAGAGGTGTAAAAGTGCCGTATAAATGGTATAGAAACCACAGAAATAGCAAATAAGAAATTAATGGAAAAATTAGGAAATAGATCACATTGAATCCAGCTCTATGATTTTTAAGAATTAAATAAAAGCCCAATATTGAAAATAAGAAAAATAAAAGATGATATTTAACCCCAAACCACAAAAAAGTGGATAAAAGAAGACCGAGTATAATTAATTGTTTTTTGGAAATTTTATTTTTAGAAAAAATTTTTCTAAAAATAAAGAAAGAAAAAAGAGCTATCACTATTTCGGGATAAATATGAATTGAATAGAATAAAATTGGGGTTGTAAAAGAATAAACAGCCCAAATAAAAATTGCTTTTTTCTCACTATTTAAATGCTCTTTTAAAAATAAGTAAAGCTGCACACCAAGCAATGCACCAAGAATTCCCATCCCACTTCTTAGAATAAATAATATTACCTTCCCTTTAAGGATCAAACCTAAAAAATAAAGTGGTAAAAGGAGAACAGAAATTCCTGGCAGATGAATGGAATAAACAAATTTTGGACCATCCTTTCCAAAACGACCATGTGGTCTTAATCTCACATTAGGAGGCATGTAATTTCTATAATCTTTATTTGAATAATTATTTGCGAGATTTATATCACAATCTTTTAACAAACTATGAGTAATTAAGAGATAATGAGGTTCATCACCAGAAAAATAAATTCCTTTAGATATTAATATTAATGAGCAAATAATATATATTAAACATGAAAAGAGAGAAAGAATAATGACTTTTTTTCTCTTAGAAAGTAATAAAAAACTATCTAATATTTTCTTTAAGCCAATAAATTTATCTCTTACGCAGTCTAATAAAAGGACTATTTTTAAGTATAGAAAAGAGAATATTACCAAAAGAACAAAAAATTTAAATCTGAAAAGAAGATCATGATTTGTAAGATAATACTTTAAAGGTAAAGGAAATAAAAATAAAAAAAGAAAAGGAGAAAAAGATAATAGAATTTTAAAATTTGTTTTATTTTTATCAAAGGAAACTATGAGTTTTTTAGAAAAGAATTCCAATATTGTCATAATAAAAAGAATAGCGGTCCAAATTAATAAGAATTTTGAAATAAAAAACTTAAATTGATGATTAAGAATAGTATAAGAGGGAATCTGAAAATAAATAAGAAGGCTGAAAGCAAGAATTGCTGAACAGGAAATTATACATACAATTTCAATAAAAAATCTCTTACCTTTCATAAGTCTGTTTTATATTAGAGTTTTCCAAAAAGGTCAAGTCTTTTTCCTAATTGTTATAAGTTCATATAAAGGACTTATTAAAACAAATTTTATTTTTGGAAATAAATTTTTTTCAACTTTTCAATAATAGATTTTGACTTTAAAAATGTTTTTTTATATTGTTATTTTAAATTATAAATAAATATGAAGAATTTTTTCTTAATGCGAAATTCTAAAATCAATTTAATTATATTAAATTTTTTTATAATTTGTCTTTTATTCCAAATTTATTTAATAACTCAGTTTAAATTCTTTTATGAATTACTAAAAGTTTTATTCATTATTGAACTCTCCCTCATTGTTTTATTAATTTTTAAGGCCCCAATAAAACACAAATTTATCATTTTTTGCATAATTTTTATTTTAATTATCCGTGTTCCTTTTTATTTTCATAATAATGGACTTATCTTTACCTCAGATAATGCACTGGAAGCATTACAGGCCCAGGAAATAAAAGACACAAAAGTAGCGCCCTTTTTTCTTTTTGAAACAATGAGCCATAATGGAACTCTTAAATATCTATTTGTAGCCTTTGTATGGGATTTATTAGGAAAAAATTATTTATTTTTTCTTCTTTCCCAATTAATTTTATTTATTATTTTTATATATCTTTTTTACCAAATTTTTCAATTTGTAATTGATGAAAAAATTTTAATATTATTCACATTCACTCATTTTATATTTATAGAGATAGTTTTTAATTATTCTCTCTTCGTAAGAGCAGGCCCATATTTAGAAATGCTTATTTTCATCCTCTTAGGAGTTTATTTATTTGATTTTACTCTAAAAAATAAAACTGAAATTTTCCTTTCATATTATTTTCTTTTATTTTCCATTTATCTCCATCCTGTCGGCCTTTTTCTCGCTTTTAGTCTGGCATTTGTAGGTATTATTTATTCAATATATAATAAAAAATTTAAAAAAAATCTTGCTCTTATGTTAGGAGGCTCATTTATAGGAAGCTTTCATTTATTATATTACTTATTCTTTAAACCTAAACCTCCATCTACAGGAGAATGGTATAAAATAGAATTTATCTCTCCTTTAAATTTCTCAATCGAAAAAATACCCTATTACCTTATTAGACTATTTAAGGATTTCAAAATAATATTTGAAAATATTTTTAATTTTGATTTCTCTTTTATAATAAATTTCCTTAATACACCTTATATGAAATTTTTGTTTTTATTAATAAACAAGTCCCTCATTTATTTTTCTTTTATAATCTTTCTTTTTTCTTTATTTTTAGTAAGTAAAAAATGTATTTCTTTATTTAAAGGAAATTTAAATAAAAGGGATTGGATTTATCTCTTTTTTTTAATACTTTTCCTTGTTTTTATATTAAAGGTTTTTCTTTTGAGTCCTAAACCTTTTTATGAACCAAGACATAATTTTGATTTAACATTCTTGATAATGTTGAGTTATGTAATTGTATTCTCAACATTTTTCAGAATTAGAAAGATTATTTCTTTTAAAAGTATTTTAATTTTTTTATTCCTCTTTATATTCACACTCCCTCATTATTATTGTTATCTTAAAATGACACATTTTAAAGAAAATTCTTATAAAGAAATTCTTTCAATTCTGGAAAATAATAATGTTAAATATCTCACTACAGACTTTATAATAGCATATACTATTTATTTTCTTTCAGATAAAAAAATTCTGGTTTCAGATTCTCTGGGACCTGTTTCTATTCCATTTTTTTATCCTGGTATGAAGAAAAAAGTTGATAGAATTCCCAGAAGTTATAAGGCTTTCTTATTTTTTTCAGATACCTATCCAAGAAAGGAATGGCATAAGCATTTTACTAAAATAATGAAAATCACTATTTTAAACTATTTAAAGAGAGAAAAGATTAAATATAAAATATACAATCTGAATTATTATATTCTTATCCTTCCTTCACCAGCAAAATTTCTTCAAGAATAATTATTTTTTAGATAGACAAATTATAGATACACCGAAAGGAAAATTAAAATATTTCAAAAAAAAAGACTCAATTTTATAAATATGCAATAATACCTGATTCAACAATTTTGGCACTTTATATGTGTGATCCCCAACTTTATTTTTTAGAATAAATTTATTCAATAGCCTAAATAATAGAATTGGAGAAAAGAAAAGAGTATTGAAATAACTTATCTTAATTGGTTTTAAATTTACATTCTTCAATTTCCTTAGGATTACTTTTTTTGTATATCTCCTTTTATGCTTAAGTGCCTCATCGTGTCCACTCCATAAAAATTTATAGGCAGGAATTGTCATAAGAAAAAAACCTCCATTTTTACATACTCTATAGATTTCTTTTAAAACATTATCATCTTCATCTATATGTTCCAATACATCAAATGCTGTTACTAAATCAAATATATTGTCTTTGAAAGGGATATGCCTTGCGTCTGAACATATAAGATGACTTGCTCCTCTTTTCAAACTCAAATTAAGTGTTTCATAAGAATAATCTAATCCTATAGGTTTACCATATTCTTTTAACTTTAGAAGATTAATACCTAAACCACATCCTATATCTAAAATTTTAAGATTTTTTGAAGGGACAAATTGCTTTAAATAGCTAAAAATTATTTTTCTTGTTCCAACAAACCACCAATGATAATTCTCTATCTCATATAACTCTTCCAAATATTTATTAGTCATAATAACCCATCCAATCGTAAAATTTTATTCTCATTAAATCAAATGTCATCAAAATAGGATCCTTCCATAATTTCACTTTACTTCCGAGAGAATCTTTCCATTTAATAGGAACTTCTTTAATTTTATAATTAAATTTCCTTTGGGCAAGATATAGAACTTCAGCATCAAAACTAAAACCTGCAAGTTTTGTTCTATGAAAAATTTTCATAGCAGCTTCTCTTCTAAATCCTTTAAATCCACAAGGAACATCCTTAATATTCTTTAATCCTATTATTTGTGTGAATGAACTATAAATTTTCCCCATTCTTCTCCTTATCCAGTTTTGGGGTAAGACTATGGCGGATTTAAATAAATGCCGGGAACCAATTACTAAATCATAACCGTTTTCTAAATAAAATAAAAGTTTTTCTATCTCTTCAATTGGAGTAGAACAATCTGCGTCAGTAAAAACAATATATTTTCCAGAAGAATTTAATATTCCTGTGCGAATGTGATAACCTTTGCCTCGATTCTTACATAATCTTATCAATTTAAATCGAGGACTTTGTTTTTGAAAATTTTTTACCACCTCGCTTGTTTTATCAGTGCTTCCTCCATCTACAATAATTATTTCATAAGTATAAAATTGCTTTTTGAAATAATTATCAATTATCTGTAATGTATTGGGAAGACGTTTTTCTTCATTATAAGCAGGAATAACCAGAGATAGGTGAATAGTCTTCACTTTTATTTATTTTTAAAATATCCCTCATACCATTTATATGTTCTTTTCAACCCATTTTCTAAAGAATATTTACTTTGCCAACCGAGTTTCTCCTTTGCTTTTTGAGAATTAAGATACTGCTTAGATATTTCTCCTTTAGTCTCACAAAGTATTTTAGGTTTTAAATGATTTTTACCGGAAATATTAATTATTAATTTCACCAGATTCAGAACATTTATTGGATTATTTGTTCCAAAATTAAATGCCTCACCCATTATATCTTTCTTATGTAATTTCTCCGCTAAAATTAAATATCCTTTAATTATATCTTCAATATACATATAATCTCTTACTGGTGTTCCATCACTTCTTATAATTGGATCTTGATCATAGATTATTGAACGAATGGTTCCAGGAACAATACGCGAAAAGTTTAAATCACCTTCACCATATATATTCGATGCTCTTGTAACAGCAACTGGTAAATTATAAGTTTTATAATAACATCGAGATAAAACATCTGCACACACTTTGGAAGCATCATAAGGATAAAGGCCATTCAAAGGATGTGTCTCTTTATATGGTAATTCTTCATGCTCTCCATAAGCCTTATCACTTGATGCAACAATTACTCTTTGAATAGTTTTACTTGTCCTACAAGCTTCTAAAATATTCCATGTTCCTAAAATATTAGATTCAAAAGTACTTAAAGGAGAATAATTTGCAATACCAACAATAGTCTGAGCAGCAAGATGAAAAATAGTATCCACTTCGTATTCATTTATTATTCTATTTACAAGAGAAAACTCAGTCGTAGAACCTCTAACCTCTATAATTTTTTTATCTATTTCCTGTAAAAAAAGATTAGAATATGGATTATAATCCCTTACAAGACCTATAACATTAGCTTTTCTTTTAATTAATTCCTTCGCAAGATGAGCTCCTATAAAGCCATTTACTCCAGTAACGAGCACTATTTTATTTTCCCAAAAATTATTCTTCATTCCCAAATTTTCCATTTGGCTCTATTCTGATTCCAAACCTCATTAAGCATAATTGTATCTTTATAAGTGTCCATACATGCCCAAAAACCTGTAAATTTATAGGCACATATTTGTTTATCTTTGATCAATTTCTGAAAAGGTCTCTCTTCTAAAATATCATTTTCTTGGAGATAATCAAATATTTTTTTATTACACACAAAAAATCCACCATTAATCCAATCTTTTAGAAGAGGTTTCTGTTTAAATTTTATAACCTCATTATCTTTATTAATCTCACAGATTCCAAATTGACATCTTGCTCTTACACAGGTCACTGTCAAAATTTTATTATTTTTTAAATGGAAATTATAAAGATCATACAGGTCTATATCAGCAACTCCATCAGCATATGTAAGAAAAAAATTTTCTTCTTTAATATATCTTTCTATTAATTTTACTCTTCCTCCAGTTTCTGTATTTAAACCTGTGTCTACGAATTCTATTTCAAATTCATCGGGATTAAAATCAGGGTGTTTATTATTATAATTCTCAAAATACTCTCTTATTTTATCTCCTTTATAACCGAGACAAAGAATAAATGAATTAAATCCATAATACCCATATATTTTCATAATATGCCACAAAATTGGTAGACCTCCTATTTCAACTAGTGGTTTAGGTAAAGCTGGATCTTTTCTTAATCTCAATCCTTTTCCCCCACAAAGGATAACTACTTTTATTTTATCTTTCATCATTAGATTTGGTTTTCACATTTCTTATCTCACTTTTTGGATTTATAACAAAGAAAATAGATTGAGTCAATATTGAAAACAATATTTGGCATCAAATTAGTTAAAAAATAAGTTTTAAAATATAAGGAATATATTAAAAGAAACTAAGGTGTTGATTTTTCGTATATTTTATTGAATAATTCCAAAATATGGAAAAGAATAAAAGGAGGTCAAAATGAAAATAAAGAAATTTTCAACCTTGATAATTCTTATTTTATGCATTTCCTTAGCTTTCGCCCAAAGCAAAACTGAAAAAAAGACAAAAGAACTTCATTTATCATTACAGGACTGTATAGCTGCTGCCCTTGAGAATAATCTGGACTTGGCTGTTCAAGTTTATAACCCTGAATTAGCAGATATTGAGATAACTTTGGCAAAAGAATTTTTCATGCCTCGATTCAGTTTGGGCTATAATCTTAGACGAACAAAACAACCTTCAACATGGTGGATAGAGGGTGTTAAGCCAGTGGAGTCAGACTCTGATAATTATAGTTTTGGAATTAACCATCAGCTACCAACTGGTGGTTATTATACCCTTACATTAACAGGATTTTCTGAAGACACTACAAGAGCTTTTCAAAGTGTCAATCCCTATTATTCAAGTACATTAAGATTTGAATTTACACAACCCTTACTTAAGAATTTCGGATTCAAAATCAGCAGGAGACAAATTCTTATTGCTCAAAATAATTATCAAAAATCTCTCAAACAATTAAAGTCCTCCTTAATAGATTTAGTTTATAGAGTGGAGGAAGCATATTGGAATTATGTGTACAGTATTGAAAATTTAAAAGTTAGACAAAAAGCCCTTGAATGGGCACGTCAATTATTAGAGAAAACTAAAAGAGAAGTAGAAGTTGGAACAAAAGCTCCTATTGAAATTTTAAGCGCAGAAGCTGAGGTTGCAAGTAGAGAAGCTGATATTTTGCAAGCAGAAGCAAATGTTAAAAATGCAGAGGACTTATTAAAGAGCATGATAAATCTTCCTCAGCTTGATTGGAACTATAAGATAATTCCAACTGATAAACCAACTTTTAAGAAAAAAGAAATAACTCTGGAAGAGGCTTTAAAAATTGCTTTTGACAGAAGACCAGAACTTAAACAATTAAAAATTGATATAGAAACCAGAGATTTAGATTTAAATTATGCTAAAAATCAACTCCTTCCTTCATTAAATTTGGTGGCTTCTTTCTGGAGTCCTGGACTTTCAGGAGATAGACTAATTTATTTAAACAATAATCCATTTACCGGGATTGTAGTAGATAGAATACAAGGAGGGAAAAATGAAGCATTAAATGAAGCATTTAAATTTAAGTATAAAAACTGGTCAGTAAGGCTCGATTTTACCCTTCCTATAAGCAATTTAATTTCAAGAGCAAATTTTGCAAAAGCTAAAATTGCATTAGAGCAAGTTCAACTTCAATTAAAAAATCTTGAACAGTCAATTTATCTCGAAGTAAGAAATGCTCTTAGGGAAGTTGAAACTAATAGAAAAAAAGTAGAGGCTTATCGGAAATCAAGAGAATTAGCTGAGAAAAAACTTGAGGCTGAAGAGAAAAAACTTAGTGTTGGTTTAAGTACAAATTTCCAAGTTTTACAATATCAAAGAGATTTGGCAAATCAATTATCATTGGAATTAAAAGCAATAATTGATTATAATCTTTCTTTGGCTAAGTTACAAAAAGTATTGGGAACTATTTTAGAAGAAAAAAATATAAAGTTTACTACTGTTAGATAGGAAATCAAACTGAATTTAGTAACCTGATACTTATTTCTCTAAAAATTTTTTTAATGAGTAACTTTGGAGAGGAACTAAAAAAAGAAAGAGAAGTAAGAAATATATCTCTTGAAGAAATTGCAAGTGCAACAAAAATCCATATTAAATTTCTCAAAGCCATTGAAGAAAATAATTTTGAAATAATACCAGGAGAATTTTTTATTAAAAATTTTCTCAAGGCTTACGCTAATTATTTAGGACTTGACGAAAGAGAAATTTTAAATAGATATTACCAAAATAGACCTAAAAAGGAATTTCCAAATAAAACAGAATTTTTTCCAAAAGAAGAGAAGAAAATATCTCCTTACCTAAAAATTGGATTAATTTTTCTTTTAATTTTATATCTTATTTATTTTATTATTAAATCTTTTCTATAAATTTATTCAGAGTATATTTTTTTAAATTCTTCCTTTAAAACTGGAATTACTTTGAATAAATCATCCACTATCCCATAATTCGCGATTTTAAAAATTGGGGCTTCAGGATCTTTATTTATTGCCACAATACATTTTGATGAAGACATACCTGCCAAATGCTGAATAGCCCCTGAAATGCCGAATGCTATATAAAGATTTGGTGAGACTGTTTTTCCTGTCTGTCCAACCTGATGCTGGTGTCCTATCCAACCAGAATCTACAGCTGAACGAGATGCTCCGATTGCAGAATTTGGTAAGATAGAGGCTAATTCTTTTAATAATTTAAAATTCTCAGCGGATTGCATACCTCGTCCACCAGAAATTACAATTTCAGCCTCAGTAACATCGAGTTCTGCTCCTTCCTCTTGAACAATTTTCCTTACTTTTGCCTTTATATTCAAAATAGATATTTCTTTCCTAATTACTTCTCCTTTCTTTTCTTTTGGTTCTATTAAAGGAAATATATTAGGCCTTAATGTTGCAATACAGGGTTTTGTTTTAAATCCTGTTTTTGCCAGAGCTTTACCAGCATAAATTGGCCTGATTACTTTAAAACTATTATTCTCTACTAAAGTTTGAATGCAATCAGCAGCAACACTCACATTTAGCCCTGCTGCTAATCGAGGAGCTAAATCCTTTCCCATTGACGTTGCTGAAAAAAGAATTATCTCTGGGTTAATTTCTTTTACTAATTCAATTAAGGCATTGGAATACCCGTCAGAGGAGTAATTCTCTAATGAAGAATTTTCTAAAATAAATACCTTTTCTGCTCCATATTTAAAAAGTTCTAAGGAAAAATTATCCAAATTATATCCTACTATAACCGTATTTACTGAATATTTTAATTTTTCAGATATTCTCTTTGCTTCTGAAAGAGTCTCAAGTGAAGATTTTTTAATTTTTCCATTCCTTATTTCTATAAAAACCAGAATCATTTCTTCCTCCCCTAAATTACTTTAGCCTCATTTCTCAATAATTCTACAAGTTTCTTTGCTGTTTCTTCTGGACTCCCTTTTAATATCTTTCCCGAAGGTCTTGGAGGTGGAGAGTCTATTTGTTCAACTTCAAGACATGGTTTTAATTCCTGCTCTGTTATACCTATTTCTTCAAGACTGATAATTGGAATCTCCTTTCTCTTTGCTGCCATTATTCCTTTAAGAGTTTCATACCTTGGCTCATTTAATCCTTTCTGAGCACTTATTACAGCTGGTAAATTAAATTCCACTTCCTCAAGAGCACCTTCAATCTCTCTATAAGCCCAGCCTTTTCCATCTTCAATAATCAGTTTTATAACAACAGTAACCTGAGGAAGACCCAGCATTTCAGCTACCATGGAAGGAATAGCACAATTATCTGCCCCAACTGATTGTTTTCCAAAAAGAATGAGATCAAATTCTGAAAATTTGCTTTTTATTGCTTTGGTTATAATTTTTGCGATTCTAAAAGGCTCGTACAATTCCTTTTCTTCATCTTTTATTAAAAATGCTTCGTCTGCTCCCATTGCTAAACATTTTCTGAGTGCTGTAATTGCTCTTTCCAAACCAACAGAAATAACACTCACTTTCCCGCCTTTGCTCTCTTTAAGTCTCAGTGCCTCTTCAACTGCAAATTCATCGTATGGATTTACAATAAAGTTTAAATTTTCCTCTATTATTGATTTTCTGTCAGATGAAATTCTTATTTTAGATTCAGTATCAGGCACTTGCTTAATAAATACTAATATATTCAACTTTACCTCCTTATCAAAATTTATTCTTCAAATTTTTTAAGAAGAAGAGTACCATTAGTTCCGCCAAAACCAAAAGAATTTGTTAAAGCATAAATTATTTCAGTTTTTCTTGAAGTATTTGGAACATAATCAAGATCACATTCAGGATCAGGAAACTCATAGTTTATAGTTGGGGGAATTATCTGATATTTAATTGTTAGGGCAGTATAAGCAGCTTCCACACCTCCAGCTGCTCCTAATAGGTGACCAGTCATTGATTTTGTGGAACTCACAGCAATTTTATAAGCATATTCACCAAATAGTTTTTTAATTGCGAGAGTTTCTATCTTATCATTTAAAGGAGTAGAAGTTCCATGCGCATTTATATAATTTATATCTTTCTCTGAAATTCCTCCGTCCTTTATAGCTCTGTCCATTACTCTTATTGCTCCATCTCCATCTTCACAAGGAGCAGTAATATGATAAGCATCTCCAGTCATACCATAACCAATTATTTCAGCATAAATCGGAGCATTCCTTTTAAGAGCAAATCCTAACTCTTCTAAAATTACTATTCCAGCCCCTTCACTCATAACAAAACCATCTCTTTTAGCATCAAAAGGACGTGAGGCTTTTTCTGGTTCACCATTTCGACAAGAAAGGGCCCTCATTGCACAAAAACCTGCCAAGCCTAAGGGAGTGATAGGTGCTTCAGAACCTCCTGCTATCATAACATCAGCATCCCCTCTTGCAATAATCTTAAATGAATCACCTATAGCATGGAGTCCTGTAGTACATGCTGTAACTGGTGCAGAATTAGGGCCTTTAGCTCCATACTTAATAGAAATTTGTCCTGAAGCAAGATTTATTATTACTGATGTGAGGAAAAATGGAGAAACTCTTCTTGGACCTTTATCAAGCATTTCTTTATGAGTTTCTTCAATAGTACCAATTCCACCTATCCCTGAGCCCACAATAACTCCCACTCTATCTGCAATTTCTGATGTTATTTTTAACCCTGATTCCTCAATAGCAAGTTGAGTAGCAGCTAAAGCATACTGAATAAAAGGATCCATTCTTTTGGCTTCTTTTTTATCAATATAATCAAGAGGATCAAAATTTTTTATTTCCCCTGCAATTCTTGTGGGAAATTGGGAAGTATCAAATTTTGTAATTTTACTAATTCCACTTTTTCCTTTTAATAAATTCTCCCAGTTTTCTTTCGTGCCTATACCAAGTGGAGTAATCAACCCAATTCCAGTAATAACAACCCTTCTCTGATTCTTATTTTTATTATTAATTACCTGAATGTCCATTCTATTTTTTTTCGCTTAAACGAGCTTCAATATAATCTAAGGCTTTCCCAACAGTAGTTAATTTTTCAGCCTCCTCATCCGGAATATCCATTCCAAATTCGTCCTCAAGAGCCATGACCAATTCTACTGTGTCCAATGAATCAGCACCTAAATCATCAATAAAAGAGGCATCCTCAGTAATCTGATTTTCACTTACACTTAATTTTTCTGCAATTATTTCCTTCACTTTTTTGAATAATTCTTCTCTTGTCATTGATAATACCTCCTTTTTTTGATATTAGATGTTTATTTGAGAAACATAAAAAAGTGCCTACATATATAGTCCACCATTAACATTTATAACCTGTCCAGTAATGTATGATGCTTCTTTTGAAAGAAGAAATTTTACTGTTTCTGCAATTTCTCGAGGAGTCCCAAATCTTTTCATTGGAATTAAATCTAAAAATACCTGCTTTATTTTTTCAGGAAGTTTTTCCGTCATTGGAGTTGTTATATATCCAGGTGCAATTACATTTACTGTAATTCCTCGAGGAGCAACTTCACGTGCAAGAGATTTCGAAAATCCAATTATTCCAGCTTTTGATGCAGCATAATTAGTCTGCCCTACATTTCCCATTAACCCTACTACTGAAGATATATTAATTATTCTCCCATATCTGTTCTTAATCATATCCCTAATTACTGCTTTTGTAACATTAAATGTTCCTTTAAGATTAACCTCTATTACCTTATCCCAATCTTCTTCTTTCATTCTCATAAGAAGAACATCCCGATTTATTCCAGCATTATTTACCAAATGATCTATTTTCCCTAATTCTTCAATAGCCTTTTCAACTGCTTTCTCCACATCATTTAATTGAGAAATATCAACACAGAAAATAATGGCTTTTCCCCCATTTTTATTTATTTTGGAGGAGACATTTTCAAGCTTTTCTTTCTGAATATCAAATAATACAAGAACACTCCCTTCCTCTGCCAAACAATAAGCTATTTCCTCTCCGATGCCCTGGGATGCGCCTGTAATTAAAGATACTCTGTTTTTAAATTTCATGATTTTTCTCCAATTATTCTCCAATCTGTTAGAAGATATTTATCCATATTTAATAATTCTAATTTTATTTTTTCCTGAACCTTGTTTTTTACAAATTTTTTTGCCATTTTAATGGCATTTTTAATAGCGTAAGAATTTGAACGTCCATGTCCTACAATACAAATTCCATTTAATCCAAGAAGTAATGCACCACCATATTCTGTATAATCTATTTTTTTCTTTAATTTTTTTAAAGCTCTTTTCATTAATAAATAACCTATTTTAGAGAAAAAGTTCTGCATTATTTCTCTTCTCATCATGAAAAATAATACTTCTATTATACCTTCTGTAACTTTAAGAGCTACATTACCTGTAAAACCATCGCATACTATTACATCTGCAATTCCTTTATAAATATCCTTTCCTTCTAAATTCCCTATAAAATTCAAAGGTGAGTTTTTTAATTCAAAATAGGCTTCTTTGATTAATTCATTCCCTTTTGATTCTTCTTCTCCAATGCTCATTAATCCAATTGTGGGATTTTTCATTCCCATAATGCTTTCCATAAAAGCTTTACCCATAAAAGCAAATTGTTTCAAATGTCTTGGTTTACATATTGCATTTGCTCCAACATCTATGAGAAGAGATAAGCCTTTCAGAGTTGGAATAAGTATTGCTAAAGCAGGTCTTTCAACTCCTTTTAATGCCCCAAGAATGGTTTTTGATATAAACATAACAGCACCAGTATCTCCTGCACTAACAAAAGCATCTGCTTCTCCTTTTTTAACTAATTGAGCTCCGATACGTATTGAAGATTTCTTTTTTTTGCGAAAGGAGAAAATGCTTTCCCCCATTTTAATTACTTCTGGTGCATTTACAATTGTTATTTTTGCATTTTTCCTTTTACATCTATCAAATTCTCTTTTTATTAATTCTTCCACTCCTACCAGATAAATCTCCACATTTAATTCTTCTGATGCCTGAATTGCTCCCTCAACAGCTGCCTTAGGAGCAAAATCACCTCCCATTGCATCTAAAGCAATCTTCATAGGATTCCCTTAAAAATTAAATTTCCTCTTCCCCTTCTATTACTTGCCTATCTTTATAAAAACCACACGATGGACAAGCTCGATGAGGGATTTTTGGTGTCCCACAATTTTGACAATATCCGAAAGTTGGAATTCTCAGCTTATCGTGGGCACGCCTCTTTCCCTTTCTTGAAGGTGAATGTTTTCTTTTTGGATGAGCCATTTTAATCCTTTTTAAATAAACTTAATTGTTTTAAACGAGGATCCACTCTATCTATTTCACAATTGCATTTTTTATCTTTTAATTTCTGACCACAAACTGGGCATAAGCCTGCACATTCATCTGAACATAAGGGTTTTAATGGGAAGGAAAGATTCAGTTGTTCTAAAACAATTTCACTCAAATCAATTTCTTCATTGGAGTAAAATAAATTTTCAAGATCTTCTGCTTCTAATTCCTCTTTTAATTCAAAATTTTCTATTGGTAAAAAGACTAAATCAAAAGAAGAATTTATTTTATAAAGAAAAGGAGAAAGGCACCTTCCACAGATTAAATTTAATTTGGTTAATATTCTGCCTTTTATTTTAATTTTCGATTGAATTTTTTTTATCTCAATTTCTGCATGCACTGGTTCAAGAAAAACAGCATCTTCCTCCACTAACTGTTTACTGGCAAAATTAAAATCTTCTACTATTTTTAGACCTTTTATTGGTATTTTTTGGATGTCTATAATCATTGGTTTTTCCTTAATTTATGGAAAATTAATTATACCATTTTCTATTCAATTGTCAACTAAACCACTCTTGTATAAAAAATTTCTGTTTTTTTATATATATTAATAATGATGAAAAAAGAAAAAATAATTCTCATTAATCTTTACTTAGGTTTTGGAATTATTTTAATAGCAGAGGCTTTACTCTTTATGAAAATTCCTTTTATACAAAAATGGTTTTTTTCTCTATGCTGGTGGAGTTATATTTTAATAATTGATAGCTTGAATTATAGAAGAAAAAAATATTCTCTCATTTTTTTAAAAACTAAAGAATTTTTATTTATGGCTTTTATATCTGTTTCAACCTGGTTGATATTTGAAATTATAAATTTAAGATTAAACAACTGGACGTATTACAATCTTCCTTTTAATGTAGTAGAAAGATGGTGTGGGTATTTTATTTCCTATGCATCTGTTATTCCTGCTTTATGGGGGACAGCATTTTTTATAGAAAGCTTGCTTCCTCAAAAAAAGTTTCCTTTTTCTCTGTATGTTCCTCGATCTTTTTTATGGCCTTTTATATTTACAGGCATCTTCTCTATTATTCTTTTTCTTACATTTCCCCGTTATTTTTTTCCATTAGTCTGGCTAAGTTTAATATTTTTAGTTTCACCTATAAATTATAAATTAGGAATAAAAGGCCTAATTAAATACATAAATGAAGGCTCATACGAAAAAATCATCAGCTGGCTTATAGCAGGATTTTGGGCTGGAATTCTCTGGGAATTCTGGAATTATTGGGCATCTGCAAGATGGCAATATTCAATCCCTTATTTTAATTTTCTGAAAATATTTGAAATGCCTATATTAGGGTATTTTGGATTTCCTCCATTCGCTCTTGAAGTATTTGTCCTTTATAATCTCTTCTCATATATAAGAGAAAAAATTAAATTTTATCCCTTTCTAAAATGGATAGTCCTCCTTCTTTTAATTATTCTTGACTTAATTTGTTTCAGATTAATTGATTTTTATACATGGATTAAATAAAATCAGTTTTCATTAATGATTAAAAAGTAAACTTTTTCTTAATAAATTATTAATAAAGAAAAAATTTTCTTCTTCCTATGATGTAAGGAGTTCAATTGCTTTTTGAAGAGGATTTTCCTTATCACTCACAATTATTTCTGGTTTAATTCCATGTCCCCATATTGTTTTGCCTTTTTCTAAAAATATCATTCCAGTGGTTAGAATTATTCCAGAGCCGTCATTCATTTCAAAAATGTCCATTAAAGATGTCAAACCCAAGGTTAGTTCTCCGATAATTTTAGCCCTATTATATTTTTTTAAAAGCGAAACGAACAATTCTGCTCCTGACATTGTTCCATGATTAACTATCAAAATTAGGGGAATATTAGCAAAATAATTTTTCTTATTAAAATAAAATTCTTTAACTATTTTGTATCTTTTTTTTATAAAAAAGGCTTTACCTAATGGAATAAAAAAGTTTGCTAAATTGAAACCTGATAAAATATCCCCATCATAACAATTTCTCAAATCAATTATTAATCCTTTAGCTTTATTATTTAATTTTTTTAAAACTATTTTTAAATTTTTTAAATCAGAAGGTAAATAATAAATTTTTAGAAGATAATAACCCTTTTTAATTTCACGAGAAGTAAAAGTTGTATTATAAATTTTACCCCTTTTAATTGCTAATTTTAAAAGAGAGTTATTTCTCATTATTTTAAGATTTACAATACTATTAATCTCTCCTTTCAATGAAAGTCTTATTTCCCAGATTCCTCTTTTATAAGTGGATTCTCCATTAATTGAGCTTATATAATCTCCTATTTTTAAACCCGATTTTTCGGCAGGAGAATTTTCTATAATCCCAATTATTTGAGGGTAACTATGTCTCTTAATTAAAACAACTCCTATATCACCAAATTCTAAATTTTCTCTATTCTTATAAAGCCTCATTTGCTCTGGATTTAAATAACTTGAATTTGGATCTAAAAAATTAAGCATTCCTCTTATTGCAGCAGGAGTTATTTTCTCAGGATTAACTGGCTTGAAATATTCATTTCTCACATAATTAATTACCCTCTCAAGTAGATAAAAAGGTGAATAAAATTTTGAAATTATTTGTGGAAGTAAAAAACTTCCAAGAATAGTTAAAATTAAACAAATGGAAAAAATTGATAGAAATCTTTTTAACTTTTTATTCATTTTTAGAAATTTATCTTATCATCTTTTTTTAAGCCATTTCAAGGGATTTAAAGGTTTTGTCCTATATCTTAATTCAAAATAAAGACATTCTCCTTTTAGTGATCCTATATCTCCTACTATTGCAATAGGTTGATTTGCTTTTACAAAATTTCCTTTATTTATTAAGAATTCTGAACAATGACCATATAAGGAATAATATTTTAAACCATGATCAATAATAATTAAATTCCCATATCCTTTAAAATAATCTGCAAAAACAACCCTTCCATAATAAATGGCTTTAACTAGAGAATTAGGCTGTGCGGGAGAAATTTCTATTCCCTTATTTAAAATTGTAGTTTTAAAGATTGGATGTCTTTGAAGACCAAAGAAAGTAATAATTTTTCCTTTAATTGGCCAATTCAAGGAACCTTTTTTTTCATAAATAGGAGGAAAAAGAAATGGGAAAACTTCTTCTTTTTTTGTTAAATTTTTAATTATTTCTTTTAATTTCTCTGCCTGTAAAGTCAATTCTTTTATAGCTCTTATATAATAAGATTTATCTTTTTTAATTTTATTAATTAATAATCTATTCTTCATTTCTTGTTGTTTTAAATCCTTTCTTTTCTGTTCTGCTTTTCTCTTCAAAATTTTTAATTCTTCGGTCTTATTCTTTAATTCTTGCTCGTTTCTCTTAAGCTTTTCTAGACTTTCTTTATAATCCTCAATTACTTTAGACTGAAGTTTTATCAATTCTGAAATATATTTGCTTCCTAAAATTAGACTATTCAAATTTTTTGCAGAAAAGATAACTTGAAGATGCCTGAATTTTCCCAATTTATAAAGGGATGTTAAAACATCCATTAATAACTCTCTTTTCTTTTCCAGTTCTTTTTGTATTTCTTCAATTTCTATTTTAATATTTTGAATTTTTATTTCTGTTTGTTTTAATCTCAGCTTATAAAATGCAATTTCTTTCTGAAGTAAATCCCTTTTTAATTCAATTGTCCTTAATTGATTCAATAATGTTGATTCTTTCTTGCTTTCTTGCTTTAATTTTTCTTTTAAAAGATTAATTTCTTGTCCTATTTTAAAAAGCTCACCCTGATATTTTTCAATTTCTTTATTTTCTTCTCCGAATACAATAAAATTTACAAACAATAGGAAAATAATTATTGTATTTACTTTCTTAACCAATAAACTATCCCTCCAATTATACCAATAATTAAATTAAAGGCAACATCAATTAAAGAAAATGAAACAGCGAAATCCGGTGAATAGGAATAGAATTGAAATATTCCTATTAATGCCCCTTCTCTTACGCCCCATCCACTAATTGTTATTGGAATTGAAATAAGAAGTAAAACTACTGGCATTATAATAAAATAGTCAAGAAAAGGAATATCTATTTTTAAGGCTCGGCCAATAAAATAATAATGAACAATTACATTTATCTGAAGCAAAATAGAAAGAAAAGTTACTTCCATTAACTCTTTTTTTCTTTTTTTATAAATTAATATTGAGTCTCTAAAAAAAATAATTTTCTCTTTTATTTTTCTTAAGAAGCCCTTTCCCTTTATTTTATTTATCAGTTTTGTTATAAAAGGGCTTAAAAGAAACAGGAGAAAAGCCATGCCACTAAAACCAATTAATAAGGAAATCCAAATAACAGGATTTTCTTCTGTGAGTTCCAAGCGAAAAATAGATGCAAGAAATGCGAATAAAAGAAGAATTAGAATGCCATTTGCTCTCTCGGTCAAGATAATAGCAGATGATTTCAAAAGAGAATCAGTATAACGAGAACCATTATAAATTCGCACCATATCCCCTCCAAACCTTGTGGGTAGAAATTGATTAAAAAAGGCACCCACTAAATAGGATTGGGTAAGAAAGCGGAAAGGAACTTCAATTTCCTGGGCATTCATTAAAACTTGCCATCTCCATGCACTTATTAATAATCCAAAGGAATGAAGGGAGAAAGAGAGAATAAGCCAGAAAAGGCTAACAGAAGATAAAGTTTCAAAAATTTCTCTAAGAGATACACGATAAATTAAAATATATAAAATTATTACAGCACTGACAATGAATTTAAATAAAGTAGATAAAGTTCTTTTTAACATAAATTATTTTTTATAAAAATATTTAATCGTAGTTCTACCCACAAGACCACTTAGAAAAAGTAGGGCAAGAAGATTGGGAAAAGCCATAAGTGCATTTGCTGTGTCACCTATATACCAAATAATATTAAGATGAACACCTTGAACAATGGCGCCAATAAAAAGTAAAATTATAAAAGCAATTCTATAAGGATAAATTACCCTAACTCCCAGAAAATACTCCAGACACTTTTCTCCATAATAACACCACCCGAGTAGGGTTGAATAACCAAAAAGTAGAGAAGAAAATGCAATAATATATCCTCCATAAGGTATAATTGACTCAAAAGCTTCTGCAGTTAAAGCTGTTGAAGTAAGTCCCTCTGTTGCACCAAAAGCTGCTGTTTTAAGATAAGCTCCTGAAAGAACAATAGTCAAGGTGGTTAAGGTATTCACTACCAATGTATCAATGAAAGTTCCGGTCATTGCAATTAAACCATTCATTGATGGATCAGCTGATCTCGAAGCGGATTGAGCAATGGCTGCTGAACCTAAACCTGACTCATTAGAAAGCAATCCTCGTCTAATACCAATGCTTATAGCTTGTTTTACAGATGTTCCAACTAAAGCACCTCCCACTGCCTTGGTTGTAAAAGCTGATTTAAAAATAACTGCAAAAGCCTCTGGAATATAAGTAATATTTGCGAGAATAACCACAATTGCTCCACCAAAATAGAATAAAATCATTGTTGGAACAAGTCTTTCAGATACTAAGCCAATTCTTTTTATTCCTCCAAGTATAACCATTCCAACAAAAGTTGTAATAACAAGTCCAGTTATCCAAAAAGGAACACCAAATTGGTCATTAAATGCCAGAGCCATTGAATTTGACTGAGCCATATTCCCTGTTCCAAAAAGAGCAGCAATTCCTCCACAAGTTGCAAAAAGAGCTCCCATGAATTTAGCCAAGCTCTGAGTCTTTATTCCAAATCGGGCATAATACATTGGCCCTCCTGACATTTCTCCTCGTGGATTTTTTATTCTGAATTTAACACCAAGAAATCCTTCTGCATATTTTGTAGCCATTCCAAAAAATCCTGCAATCCACATCCAGACAGGAGCTCCTGGGCCTCCTGTTGCAATTGCAGTTGCTACTCCAGCTATATTTCCATTTCCAACTGTTGCAGCTAAAGCTGTCATTAGTGCAGCATAGGGAGAAATATCGCCCTCTTCTTTTTCATACTTCTCCTTTCCAGCAGCACCTCTTAAAACCATTTTTAAGGAAAGTAAAAGTCTTCTCACCTGTATAAAGCGGGTAAGAAAGGTGAGGAGAATGCCTGTACCTAAGAGGAGAATTAACATCCAAGAACCCCACATAAAATCACTAAGCTCACGAATGAAAACAAGCGTTTTATCTAAAAAAGAAAGAGTAATTGGAAGAGTGATATTTAATTGTCCCTCAGGAACTCGAATTTCTTTTTCAATAGGAGTAAGACCATAAAGATCCATCTTAATAATATATTTTCCCGGCTTAAGGTCTCGATAAATAAAATTTCCTCTCTCATCTATTTCAGCTTTAATATATTTTTCTTCGCCAAATGGAAGAAGGAGAATATTCCCTTTAGTATAAGGTTTTCCTGTTGTAGAATTAATTACTTTTCCAATTATATCAGTTGAATATAGATTATAAGAGCATAGGATTAGGAAAATAACAAATCCTGCAAAAAATTTTTTTATCATTTTATTACTCCTTAACCCACAATTGTTTTTATAAAAATTAATATAATCACAATTGCTAAAGGAGAAAGAAATCTGACAGAGAAAGCCCATAAATTTCTAATTTTAAACACAGGATTTCCAATTCTCACTTCCTTAGAAGCATTTTTAGTTCCCCAGATCCATCCAATAAAGAGACAGATTAGTAAAGCTCCTACTGCAAGAGAAATATTTCCAAAAAATAAATCAATCCAGCTAAGGAAATTAATCTTTGTTAGAAAAGAAGTTGCTCCTGTTGATAAGGCAGAAGGAATTCCAAGAAAGAAAGTAATCAGTCCTGTAAGGAAAGCAGCTCTATGTCTTGACCAATTTTTCTCATCAACAAGATAAGCCACAGGAACTTCAAGGAGAGAAATAGTTGAAGTAAGGGCAGCAATGGTTAAAAGGAGAAAGAAAAGGGAACCAAAAATTATTCCTCCAGGAAGTTTAGAAAATACAAGAGGCAGAACTTTAAATACGAGTCCTGCGCCTGCACTTGGAGAAATTCCAGGAATAGCAAATAAAGTTGGGAAAATAATAAATCCAGCGAGCAAAGCAATTAAAGTATCTGAGAAAGCTACCCATCCAGCAGAAGTTACTAAATTATCAGATTTTGAAATGTAGCTTCCATAGGTTATCATTGTGCCCATTCCAAGGCTTAAAGAGAAAAAAGCCTGTCCTACAGCATAAAGAAAAATTTTCCCACTTAGTTTTGAAAAATCAGGTTTAAGATAGAAAAGAAGTCCTTTCTCTGCACCAGGAAGAGTGATTGCTCTTACAGCAAGAAAAATAATTAATATGAATAAAATAGGCATTAAGATTTTACTCCATCTTTCAATGCCTCCTTTTACACCTTGAGATATAATAAAAGTAGTTATTCCAATAATAATGAAGAAATAAATAAGAACAGTTACGGGATTTGAAGTAAATTGAGAGAAAATTTTAGTGGTAATTTCACTTGTTATTTCTCCTCTAAATGAGCCATTAATAAATTTCACGAAATAACCTAAGGTCCAACCAGCTATGACTGCATAATAGGAAAGAATAAAAATTCCAGTTAAAACTCCTAAATATCCAACTAAACTCCATTTAGTACCAGGCTTTATAAATTTAAAGGCTCCTACTGGATTTTTCTGAGAAAAACGGCCAATCGTAATCTCTCCTAATAATACTGTAAAGCCAATAAAAATTACTGCTAAAATATAAATAAAAACAAAGATTGCTCCCCCACTTTTCCCTGTTATCATAGGGAATCGCCATATATTACCCAGACCAATAGCAGAGCCAGAAGCAGCTAAAATAAAGGCAATTTTTGAACCCCATGCCCCTCTTTCCTTAGCTGGTTTCATTTTTCCCTCCTCTTTCATCCTTTAAAACTTCTGAAGATTATAAATTGGATATAATTATGTGTCAATCGCTTAAGAATTACTAAATTTTCATAAATGAAAATCTTACCCAAAAGAAAAAAGTAGAAAAAGCATTTTTTGATTAAAAAATTTAAAACCTATCTTTTTTATTCTGGGAAAAACCTGGATAATACTTCCTTTGAAGGCGGCTTAGTAAAATAAGTCACAATAATTAAACTAATCAAAGAAACTGCTAATGCTGGATATATTATTGGAATTCCAAAAGGATCACCATTAGGGTCACCCATTGGAACCATAATTTGCGGCCAAATATATCCTGCTAATTTTAAAGAGACTGTAATAACTGTTCCAGAAATAATGGAAACCATACCAGCTATCTTGCTTACCCTTTTCCATGCAAGTGCTGCTATTAATGCAGGTGTCACAGCAACACCATAAACAGTATAGGCAAAATAAGCACTTTCAAGTACTGATCTCATTTTCCAAGCTAATAAAAAAGCAACACATCCAAGTATAATAATTAGTCCTCTTTGCAATAAAACCATACCTTTTTCAGAAATATTCTTTTTATCTGATTTTCTTCTAATAAATCGCAAATATATATCGTGAATAAGAGTGGTTGTAGGAGATAATAAATAATTCATACCTGTTGAAATTACAACTACAGTTGCAGCACCCAATAATAAAACTCCAACAGGAAAAGGTATCATTCTTTTAGCAGCCTGAACAATGACAGCTGCATGATCAATTCCTCCAGAATGCAATTCTGACCAGAAATAAGAAGAAGCGAAAATTGCAATTACTATTGCTACGGTTTCTATTATAATTGTTCCAATTACCCATAAACCAGCAGCCTTTCGCGCTTCTTTGGGATTCCTTGCACTATAAAATTTTTGATACAGACTTTGAACACCTAAGAGAAGAAGCATACCAGATAACCCAATTGCTGGAATTTTCAAATATGGATTACCACCAAATTCAGGACTTATTACCTGAAAATGAGAATCAGGCAAAATTGCTCTAATTTTACTCCATCCCCCACTTGCTACAATCACAAGAGGAGTAGAAAGAATCATTGAGCTTAAAATAATTATTCCATTAGGAAGATCTGTATTTGCAACTGCAATCATTCCACCAATAGCAGTAAAAATAGTAACAAAAAGAAAAGCCATAAACATTCCCTGATCATTTGAAATAGCACCGTCAGAAATAGCATTTAAAATATATCCACCTGCTTTGAATTGATAACTTACAATAACTGTAAAACTAATGAGAATAGCAATAGCACCAACTATTCTTGCAATACCTCCATATCTTACTTCTAAAATGTCACCAACTGTGTACTGCCCAAAAGTTCTGATTTTAGAAGCCAGAAAATAGATAATTATAATTCCCACCCATGCACCAGCTGGTTGCCATAGAGCACTCCAGCCTGCTTTTGCTGCAAACTCAGCACCTGCAATAAAAGTTCCGCTTCCTATCCAAGTACATATTAGAGTAAAAACCATCTTCCCCCATGGAATAGTTCTACTTGCAACCATCATATCATCTCGAGTTTTTACTCTTCTTGATAACCAGAAATTCATAATGGTCAATCCGACCAGATAAAGAAAAATAATTACAATATAAATGTTCATCTTAAACTCCTTTTGCTAAAATTTTAATTGAACAGCTGACTCTCGAAACTTTCTAAATTTAACTTTAATTGCCAATTTCTCTCCTTGCCTTCAATTTTCTTTCATAAATTCTACATCATTTGACTCTCTTTTAACAAGCCTTTTCTTTATATTAAGCCAATAATCTTAATTTCTAATCAAATTTTGAATAAAACTTTGTGAAAAAGAGTATATTATTATAGAATTTAAAATGGATTCAGTGAAAGAAAATATTGAAATTAAAGAGAAAGAAATAATTGAACAGGTTAAAAAAGGAGATAAACAGGCTTACCGAGAGTTAGTTAAAAAATATATGAAAAAAGCTTATTATTATGCTCTTGGTTTTGTCCATAATGAACAGGATGCTTTGGATATTTCTCAGGAAGCTTTTATTAGAGCTTATCGCAGAATAAAAAGCTTTGACCCTAATAAAAAATTCCTTCCATGGTTTTATCAGATAATTCGTAATTTATGTCTGGACTGGATTAAGAAAAGAAAAAAATCCTCTGAAATACCTTTAAATGGTATTAAAATTCTCGAATCACCAGAAAAAGACAGGGAAATAAAAGAAATTTTATGGAAAGGTATTGATGATTTATCCATTGAACAAAAAGAAATAATAATTCTACGTTATTTTCAGGAATTTTCATATCAAGAAATTTCTCAGATTTTAAATAAACCAATTGGAAGCATAATGTCTTCTTTATATTATGCAAAGAAAAAACTGAAGAAAAAATTAGAGAAATATTTAAAATGAGACATCAGAAAATAAAAGAATTAATTTCCCTTTATCTTGAGGGAGAACTGGACATTAAAGAGAGAGAAATTATTGAGCAGCATATAAAAGAATGTGAAGATTGCAAAAAAGAATTTGAAGAATTGAATAAATTAGAGGAGGTGTTGAAAAAAATGGAATTTAGAAAACCATCAAATGAAATTTGGAAAATATATTGGTCTTCCCTTTATAATAGACTTGAGAGAAAAATTGGATGGATTTTATTCTCTATTGGTGCAATAACTTTACTTTTTTGGGGAGCGTATAAGCTGATTGAGGAACTGCTTAAAGACCCAAATATGCCTTTAATTCTTAAAATAGGAATTCTCATATTTATTGCTGGAGCAATAATCCTTCTTGTATCAATCCTTAGAGAACAACTTTTTATGAGAAAAAGAGAAAGATATAAGGAGGTGGAAAAATGATATTGGTTAATACTGAAGATGTTCCTGGAAAACAAATTAAAAAAGTTTTAGGATTAGTAAAAGGGAATACAATTAGAGCCCGCCATATTGGCCGAGATATTATGGCACTCTTCAGAAACATAACTGGTGGGGAAATCCGTGATTATACGAAAATGATGGCTGAGGCGAGGGAACAGGCTCTTGACAGAATGATAGAAGAGGCAGAAAAATTGGGAGCTAATGCAATAATAAATATAAGATTCACTACTTCTTATATCATGCAAAGCGCTTCAGAAATTTTAGTCTATGGCACTGCAGTAATCGTTGAGTGAATTTTAAATTTAATTTTTAGGAGGAAAAATGAGTAAAAAACTAATTCTAATCTTAATTATAATAATTTTAGTTTTGCTTTTTCTTATTACAACAATGCTATCCGCGGAGAAAATTTTAGAAAAAGGGAAATTACTAATTTACTTTATGGGAGAAGAGTCGGGTTATGAAGAATATAAGTGGATTAAAGAACTGGATAAATTCATTCTTTTAGCTAAAGGAGAAATCAATAAACCGATCAATTTGATAACTAATCAAATGATAATTGAAGTGAATAAAGAATTTAAACCTTTAAGATTTTATTTTAAAGGAATAGTAAATCAAGTAAATCAGGAGATAGAAACAACCGTAACCCAGGGAGAAGCGAAAAATAAAATTAAAATTGGTCAACAGGAAAGAGAATTTATAGCTAAAATTTCTCAAAATGCTTTCTTTTTACCAAATGGAATTTTCTCTCCTTATGTAGTAGTAGTCAAAAAAGCAATAAGTTCCATAAAGGAAACACAGACTCTTCCAGCTTATATTGTGCCTCAAATAGAAGTCAAAATAACAATAGAACCTGATAGAAAAAAGAAAAATCTTTTTCATCTTAATTTAGCAGGAGTAAAAATAGAAATACTCGCTAATGATAAAGGAAAATTAAATTCTCTCTTAATTCCTTCTCAAAGTTTCAAAGTTTATGAGGAAACCTATAAAAAGAGGGAAGCAAAGCCACAAGAAGAAATGAAAGGAATTGGATATGAATTAATAATCAGCGGCAAGAAATTAGGGAAAGGATTCTATGTTATTCAGGAAAAAGAAGGAAATATTTTAATTGAAGGAAAAACTCAGCAAATCTTGGGTCTAATTAGTTTTAATTTTAGTTTTAAAGAGAAATTATCTTCGTATTGGGATTTAAAAGATGCTCTTTTAAAAGGAAAATTAAATGATGAAAAAGTAGAGCTGAAAGCAAAGATTACGGATAACAAAATCAATACTTATTTCAAACAAGAAGATAAAACTTTAGAAAAAGATTTTCCTTTTTCAGATAATATAATTTTTTTAACCCAAAATTTCCTCATAGATTACTCGATTTTAATTAAGAAATTGTCTAATCAATCAAATAAAAAATTTTATGGCCTCACAAAGCCCTGGGGAAGCTTTTATTTTGATGAACCCATTTTAATTCCGATCATAATTAAAAAAGACAGAGAAGAAATTTTAAAATGGGAAGAGAAAGAAATTAAATCAAAGAGATATTTTATAGATATAGCAGGTATTAGTGGTGGATATATTTGGGCTCAGAAGGATAAAATTATGAAAATCTCCTTTCCTTTTCAAGCCACTGACATTTATCATCAGGATTTTAAGAATTTAAAAACAAAAGAAATAAAATCGCCTGAAATTACTTCAGAAAAATATATATCAGAGGAAGTTGTTTTTCCTTCTGGAAAAATAAAATTAGCAGGGACTTTAACTATCCCCAAGAACAATAGAAAAAAGCATCCTGCAGTTATTTTAATTTCAGGCTCTGGGCCTCAGGATAGAAATGAAGATACAGTAGGACCAGGCGGTTTGAAATTCGGGATTTTTAAACAGATAGCACATATATTGAGTGAAAATGGAATTGCTGTTTTAAGATACGATGACAGGGGAGTTGGAAAAAGTGGAGGAAAATTCAGTGAGGCAACACAAGAAGATTTTGTTCAAGACGCAAAATCTGCAATAGAATTTTTAAAAAGTAGGAATGATATTTTAAAAGATAAAATTGCTTTAATTGGACATTCTGAAGGAGCAATAATTGCATTAAGAATTGCAAAAGAAGATCCTAAAATAAAATCAATTGTTCTTCTTGCTGGAACAGCAAAAACAGGAGATGAAGTATTAAAAGAACAATTCAGTTTTAGTCTTGATTGTCTTGAGTTTTCAGAAAAAGAAAAAGCAAAATTTCTTAAAAATTATGAAAATTTTCTGAAAATTTTAAGGAGTGAGCCAATTGATGAGAAAATTGAAGAAAAAATTATGCCTATAATTAAATCTCAAATTAAATGGCTAAAATCATTTATGAATTATAATCCATTAAATGAACTTAATAAAATAAAAGCTCAAGTTTTAATAATTAATGGAGGAAAAGACAAACAAGTTTTTCCTCATCATGCTAAAATACTCTATCAGAAATTAAAAGAATTAAATAAATCTGTTACTTTAAGGATTTTCCCGAATTTAAATCACTTATTAATTCCCTCAGAAACTGGTAATTATTCTGAATATCCACGCCAAATGATGGAAGAAAAAAGAATTAGCCCAGAATTGCTTAAATTCCTTCTTGAATGGCTTCATGGAGTATTCTTTGTTGAAAAAGCAACTTAGTCTTTGTTTCAGGATCTTGATAATTTTAAGATTTTTATGGATGTTCAGAGTCTATTATTTACTGTATCCATTTAGGAATTTGCCAGATTCTAATATAGTCAATTTCAATCTGATTGTTTGAACCAAGTTCTGCAAGACAGAGCTGACGAATTATTCCTTTCCAATATGGATGCTGACCAACTTCTATATAATATGTGTGCCATTCACCATCAGTAGACACATCAATTAAGATGCTGTTTTCTTCAGGAAATGTAAAAATTTCATTGGAAAGACTATTCCAAAAAAGACGAATTTTATTAAGGGCTGAGTTTCTGAGGCGCATTCGAATTTCAATCCAGTCATAATAACCAGCAAACAATTGAAAATGGGGACTGATAATATATGAACCTTTTCCTGCGGAATTTCTTGCTATTAATCTCCATATTCCGTCAATTACTCCAAATGTATCATCAAGAGAATTCCTATTGTTTCTATAATCCCAGCCAACAGCCCAGCCTTCTCTGTCATTAGGTTTATTAAATTCCCATGCAAGAACTCCAAATTCATCCAGTTCTCTCTCATTTTTTTTATATTTATATTTCCTGAGCATCTGTGCTGAGGGATAGCGAACTTTTTTATATACAAACTCACGGATATTGGAAAGAGTGTCCAAAATAAGATAAGAGACACCATAATGCACACTATATGGAGGTACAGTGAAACGAGGAACTATAGCAACATAATTAGTATCAAATGCATAATCATCAATTTTTCCCTGTTCTCCAACACGAAAAGCAGTATGATACATCATATCCTGAGAAAAAACTCCTACACCAAATTGATATTCGTTAGTCCACGCAGCCCAGTATTCTGTAGCCTGGTAATAGATGTTTTCAGAAGATGGCTTTAATATAGTTAATTTATCCCAGGTGAATGGGTGTTCCCCTCCATAAAACCATAGGTTGCTTAATTCTGTAATTACATAAACTGCAAGAAGCTCCTGATCCATCCACCGAGAATGATCTTCGCTCCCATTAGTGAATCTGGACTCAATTCGAACTGCTCGGCCTTCTAAACTAATCCAAGTTTCAATAATGGCATCTGCTAATTCATTATTACTTCCCCAGTTTAAAGGAATACATTTTGTATAAATTATATTTCCAGTATTAATAAATTCTATTGTTGGAGAACCATTGTTAAAACAGTCACCACCTTGCACTGGATTCCATGGCCAATTAGGAAAACCAGGACATGCATTATAAATGAAAGGAGGACCAAAGCAAGAGCGTTGTACCAAACGGCCAGTATCAAAGCGATTAATATAATTTTTCTGAGGATTTGAACTTTCAGCTAAATAATCAATTGCTCCTCCACGACTTAAATCCACACCAACCCGGATAATGCCATTGTCCAGATATATATGATTATTTTCATTTTGGGCAATTGAGAAAGAAAAAAATATTGAAAAGAATATTAAAACTATTAAAAATGCTTTTTTCATGAGAATTAATTTTTTCATAATTGAAAGACTTTATTTTTATTAAATAAAACGAATCTTCATGTCAACAGCAGATTTCTAAAAGATAAAGAAAAAATCCATAAAAGTAAAAGAGGTAATTATGAAATTAACTTTTTAATAAAAGATTCAGAATGCAAGGATATTTTTAATATCTCAAGGGGGTGTTATAATTCAAGCACCATTGAATATTTCCGCCAATTGACTTCCCAATTTGAATCCCATTTAGCAACCTCTTCCTCGGTTTTGAATTCCTTCTCATAATAGACTTTAATCCACTTGAGGCAACATTCAAGTGTCTCTTCTTTGTTTGAGATACGTAGGACTTTAAATCCAAACTTTTCCAAAAATTTTTTAGTTCCTTTCTGTTCATGACGCCATGTAATACTACTTACCCCTACTCCTGAAGGAACATAATGTACCTCCAGTCTCGGCTACTCATTTTCCTGAGCCCAATTTATCATTGATGTTACAAGATGCGTTCCAATTCCGATGCGCCGATATTTCTCATTAGAGGCAATAGAAATACAGTTTATAATAAGTGCTCTAACAATTGGTAAATCCCTTTCACCCCAACCCCAGAAGCGAATCTGTCGTGCAACTTCATTGGGAAAGAAAGTAATATGACCAGCCACCAGATTTCTATACCAAGCAACAAATCCACACCCTCCATACTCCCCTATCACTTTTCGGTAGAATGTTTCTAAATCGGTTTTAAGATTGCCCACTTCGCTTAAGCTTGGACAGCCCTGCAACTTTTTAATCTTACTTGGATCAAAAGGCTGAGAACCCATGCACCTATCTGGAAGGTATTCGTTCAGTAATATAGGCCTGATCTCAATATCTAACATGACCTTACCTTTTCTTCCTACGAAGTATACCAAATTTAAGTCCCATTGGACAACATTAGTAGGGATATATTTAGACTCCTATTTTTTTCTTTAATATATGAATGTTTATTTATGCTTTAAACTTTCAAAATGCTTGCAAAGTTGATCATCGCCTAAGTTTATTAATAATTTTATTGCACTAAAATTTCATGATTATGGATATCTTAATTATGATCAATTTCTTCTCTGGATTATGCAAATCCAGTATTTTAGAAAGAAACCATGGTCTATAATCTCTTCAAAATTTCTTTGTGTTTAAAGTTCTTCTCCCTTTTCTTTTTTCTTGTGGATTGCTTCTTTAGTTTTCAATTTCTTTTCATAACATCTTACTATTTCTTTGTAAATCTCTATTGATAACTTATCATTTCTAAGTCCTTCATTTAGCTTTTTTTGGATAAATTTACTAAGTTGGTCGAAATCTATTTCTCTACTGACACCATAAGCCATTGCCCTTGTGGCAGTCTCAATTCCCCTTCCTTTTATTCCTTTCTCCATCGCATTTTCAATAAAGTTTAGAGCGTGTTTAATAGGAACTCCTCTTCTTGCAGACATTTCAATTGAGACGAGTGCACTATTAAGGTCCTTCTTAAAGAAGTTTTTTACACTTTTAGCTTTGAAACGGACTCTTTGCTTTGCTTTTCTGAGCTCTTTTTGCCATGCTTTTTTTCTTTTGTCATCCCATTTTCCCCATCCAGGGGGCATGTCCCTCTCTAATCCAGAAGGAAGCTTACCTCCCTTTTTTAAGAGACCAGGGGGCATATTAGCTCCTCTCCAACCTTTTTTCTTTCCCTTGCTCCATCCAGGGGGTTTTCCTTTTTTCCATTCAGCCAGCTCCTTTTTACTCAAACCAGGAGGTACCCATCTATATTTCTTCTCCTTCTTTTGCCAGTTCGCTGGCTCTTTACTTCTCCCCTTACTTTTTCCTTGAGTCGCAGCTTCTACGCAAGTCAAAATCAAAGACAAAGTTATTAGAATTGCTAAACACGCTATTAAATATCGAACCTTATACATTTTACTACCTCCTTTTATTTCTCCCTAAATCAAAATTCAATTTTCACACAAAGGATTAGTCTTTGTTTATTATTTTATAATAAAGAGTAAATTTCCACAATTTTAAATATTTCGCATTTTCATCCATATTCATAATTTATTCCTACTTTTCGCTCATTCTCTATATAAATCCAAGACAAAGGAATTTTCCTGTACAAGTATAATAAAAATCAAGTTTTCATTTTATCTCTTTTCTCTTTCAATCTTTTCTGGACTCCTGGGCTAGTGAGTTCTCTGATTGCATCTTTTGCTATCCATTTAGCACTTTTTGATTCCATTTTTTGAATCTCTTCTGCAGTTTCAATTGCTTTTTTATTCAAATTAATATTTCTTTTTCCGATCTGTCTTAATGCCCAGTTAACTGCTTTTTTAACAAAATTTCTATTGTCATTGGATTCTCTTTTTATAATTTGTAAAAACTTTTCAAATTTTTCATCACCTGCTTCCTTATCTTTAAAAGCTAACCAAGCCATCAGAGCAAATCCTGCCCTTTTAACAAATTCTTCATTCCTTCCACTCCATTCAATTGCTTTTTGATAAGCGAATTTTGTGCGAGAAAAGAGATTCTGACATACTTGGTCACAGATTTCCCAGTAATCAAACTCTTTTACCCATTTTTCCATTTGTTTCTCATTAACTAAATCTGGATTATCAATCATGCTAGCAAGTATCATAGTCTCGCGAAAATTTTTTTCCCATAATTTTTGGGCAAGATCATGATTCATTCCTATTTCTTTTGCAATTTTTCTAAGCTCAGGGATTGACACTCCTAAGGCTCTTTTAGGAGTAATACCATATTTTGCCATACCTTCTATTGCCTTAAGATTAGATAAAGTTTTCAGTTTCTCAATAATTTTATTAATATACATTTTTTATATTTTATTTTCCCTTATTAATTGTCTTAAAATAATTTTTAATTTCTTCTCAGTCACTTTTTCTAATACCCATAAATTTAAATCCATTTTATTAAAGTTTACTTCTTCTCTGAATTATTTTCTTTCTTAATTTAAATTTTTTGACTGCTGTATTAAAAACATCTTTAAAAGCTCTAATATATTCAGGTTCATCAGCAATATCCTCTATTGTATCTCCCATATAGGGAGAGGGACTCCAAGGATAATACATTATTCCATCAAAATTATCATGTTTGAGAGTCTCTAACCCGGTCTTACGAACCCAATCTGCAGAAGGTAGACTTTCACTTTTGGCAGGATATTCATAAACAGCAATTAAAGGAACAATCTGTAAATCAGGATCAAATTCTTTTAGCTTTTTCGCTATAGCATTTTCATTAGCTATATAGTCTGGAAACTTTCTTAATTTTTTGGAAGTTATAGTAAATGCAGCTATGTCAGTAATTTTCCCACCAAAAGGATCTTCCAAAATAAAACTTTCCAAACATTTTAAATAACCAAAATTAACCATAATTTTAACATGAGGATCTACTGCTTTAACAGTCTCATAAAACAACCTAAATTCAGCTAAACTAATATTCCACTTATTTTTGTGACAAGGCTCATCAATAATATAATATCCTAAAAAATCAGGGTCACTTGCTATATTAGTATTAGAGAATACTTTGCTAATAATGCTCTTTAATTTATCAAAATCAATTTTATTCCCTTCACTCTGAAATTTACTTCTGCCTTCTGCTCTCCCAATTAAAGTCAGTCCAAGAGATTTGGCAGTTAATAAGGCTAATTGCAACTCTAAGGATGAAAGAGGTCCAGGAAGTTGAACAGTTAAAGCATTTAAATTTTTTGCTTTTAAAAAATGAGATTGAGGAATAGCAGAAATACCAATAGGTCTTTTTATCTTTATAGAATCTTCAATCTGTATTTGTTGTTTATAACTATTAATTAGGAGAATAGTCATTGCTCTGCTTCTTTGAACATCTTTTGCAAATACAAAGTTAATTGTTATAAGAAAAAGAATAATATAAGAGAAAAGTAATTTTCTCATTTTAATTCATCTCCCTTATTTGCTTATAGATGAAAAAATAGGCTCATTTATGCGCGAATATTCATTAGTAAATAGAATTAAAAAAATTATCATAAATTTTTTATCCTATTCACTAATGCCTGAGCAAAAAGATGGACGTCATTTGGCCATCTTGCTGTAATCAAGTTACCATCTTCTACAACAAATGGTTTCCATATACTCTTTCCTTTTAAAAAATCTTTTTTGCTTTTTAAGACCTTAACTATCTCATCCTGAACATATTCTGGGTATGTTCTATAATAATTTCCTAATTTCCAGAATGTCAAATAATAAGCTATTCGTTCCAATTTTTTTATAAGAGCTGTAAGTTTTTTTCCATAAAGAATACTTCGTCCAGTGGTGTGATCAATAGTTCTTGCAAGAACAAGAGGACCATGACATATGGCTCCAATTAATTTATTAAGTCTAAAAAACTCCAGAACCTTTTCCTGGAGTACCTTACTTTCTAAATACTGCCGCATTCCTTTTGCATGACCACCTGGTAATAGTAATAAATCATATTCTTCGGGTTTAATATCTTTATAGGAAATTGGGTGTTGAAAATATATGTCCTTTTCAAGCTCTTGATATGCTGCAATTGCTTCAGGCTTTGCTCCTAACTTTCCAAAAATAACTCCAGTAATTAAAAGAGGATCTGTTCTTCCGATCTTACCCTTTTCTGTACTAAAAATCACCTTAAATCCATTTTTTATAAAATATTTCCATGGAATTGAAACTTCTGTTAAATCAAAATCATTATCGGGAATCGGTATGATTATTCTCTTAGTCATTATATTTTATGTTAACCTGATGTTTTTAAACATAAAAAACTTTTAATTCCTTCTAATAATATTTTTCTCTCCTCTAAAATTTTAAATCCAACCTCTTCTATTCCATATGCAAAATCAGACCATTCAAACCTCGCTTCTATTGGATGAGTAAATCCGAGACGATTAAAAAAATTAACAATGGATCCATTAAGCTCTTCTATTAATAAAAAACCTCCTAATTTAAGCACTCTTGCTATTTCGTATAATGCTTTCCTCCATTCTGGAACATGATGTAATACTCCAAATATAAATACAGCATCAAAAGTATTAGATGGCAATGCAATTTTTGTTACATCTCCTACAAAAAAATCTACTTTTAAACCAAGTTTTTTTGCAAGTTTTATTTGCTCAGGCATAAAATCAAATGCAAAAAGCTTAAAAGGTTTAAATTCTTTAAGAATAAGTTTGGAGCTATATCCAGAACCGCATCCAGCGTCCAAAATTACTTTACCCGTTAAATCAATATTATATTTCTTTAAATAGTATTTGAATATTCTAAATTCAATATTTTTTTGAAAGAACCTTCTAATAGGATTGTTCATGGCTAAAAATTCGATTTTGCTAAGCTTCATAATAATCCACCCTCCAAGTGTCAAAGCGCATAAAATTCATATTTGTCATAATCTTATTTTTTTAAGCCCTCTTGCATTCTACAATATACGCAGGTGCATTTCTCTTTCTCTCTTTTGTCAGAAGAATGTAAAATTGCTCTTCCTGGACACTGATTATAACATGCTGAACAATCAATGCATTTTTTTCTATCAAGGACTTTTGCTTTGCCATTTTCAATTATGAAAACACCCTTTGGACAAACTTGGAAACATAATTCACAGCCAGTACAAAATTCCTCATTTATTTTGATATCAGGGAATTTTATTCCTTTATAAATTGATTTAAGATGATATTTTACAAGCGGTGACCATCCCTCGAATTCATTTATTAAATAAAAAATACCAATTCCAATAGTAATAGCTATTCCAATTGACCAAGTAAAATTAAAAAACTGAAAAAGAAGAAAAAAACTTATTATAATCCCTGTTGCACAAAGAGAATATAAAAGTGCCCATAATGGAATTTTTTTGACAGGCCTATATGGATAAATAATAGCATGAATCATTGCAATAAAATATATTATTGGGAGAATGAAGAGAAATTTTGATAAATCAATAAAAAGATAAATAATAGCAAGCACATTAACAAGAATAATTGGACTACTTATAGCCATTTCAATCCTTTGCCAAACATCAAATCTTACTTTTCTTAATTCAGATTCTTCTTTATTTTTATTAAGAAAATCTTTAATATATTCAATATATACTGGACCAAATATAGGTATAAATCCTGTTTTCTGTCTAATTAATTGTATGTTTACACCAGGAGCGCATAACTGAGGGAGAATAATTTTTTTATGAGAGATATACTTTGATAAATGTGTTAATTCAATTGCATGAATAATATTCTTTTCTGAAAAATGTCCGCTTAAGGATGAGCACCATACATTAATGCCTCGACTATCACATATTAAGAGCCAACAATCTAATCCTTGAAGAGCTTTAGCAACTCGTCTCACAGTAAGCTCATAATTCCCAGTAATTATTACAGGAGAGCCTCTATTAGGATTGTTAATCTTATATAAAGCAACTGGCTCTGGGAAGGGAAATAAACGAAAAATAGTTTCTAACATTGTTCGAAGAGCATGGGGTTTTAAATACTTCTTTGGAAGTTGTTTTGTTTCTAAAACGAAATCAAAATCTTGTTCAGGTTTTAAAAAATTGTCAAAAATGATACTGATGATTAATATTAGCACAGTTAATACTAATTGAATTTCGAAAATGAAAAAGCTAATGCTTGAATTAGATATTAAATAATGATTTATTAATATAAGAAAAATAAAATACAAAATTAAAAACTTAACAAATTGAATTTTTCTCCTAAGATATCCTGTAGCTGTAATAAAATCTATTATAAAGTATCCAATAAGCCCTATAATTAAAGAATATGAAATAAAAATGGGTAAATAATGTATGTTATAGAAACTTTGAACAATAATAGAATGGAAAAGTTGACCTATAAAGATTATAAAAGAAATAATAAGTGGAATTCCAATTTTAATCTTTGTTAAAGTTTTCATTTATTTTTTGCTTTTTAATAATTTGTTCAAACTATAATTTTGCTTCTTTTTCCCTTTCTCTAAATATGTAATATCTCACTTTATAATATTTAGACTGAATCTTCAACTTCACATGTTTTAAGTATAATAATGTTTGAAATGTATTTCTTCAGTCTTTATAAGTTTCGCCTATTCTTAAAAATTCTCTTTCGCATTTCAGAAAAGCATCCACAATTTCTGGGTCAAAATGTTCGCCACTATCAGCTTTGATTCTCTTAATTGCTTCATCATGTGATAACTTCTCTTTATAAGGCCTTTTTGATCTGATTGCGTCATAAGCATCGCATAAGGCAAAGATTCTCGCCTCCAAAGGAATCTCTTGTCCTTTTAAGCCTTGAAGGTATCCTTTACCATTATATTTCTCATGATGATACGCACAAATGTTTCTTCCTATAATAAAGAACGATTGTTTAAGCTTATATTTATCAATTACATGTTGGAGCACTTGTTTTCCTATAAGAACATGTTTCTTCATTTCCTCACACTCTTTTTTAGCCAATTTTCCTTTTTTTAATAAGATAGCATCTCGTATTCCTACTTTTCCAATATCATGTAAAGGACTTGCATCATAAAGATCCTCGATAAATTCATTGGTAATAATTTTTCGATACTTTTTATTTGTACGTAATTGTTTTGCTAAGACTACGCAATAGTTCCTTGTTCTTTCTAAATGATATCCTGTTTCTGGATCTCTTCCTTCAGTAAGTTCTGCAAGAGATGCTATAATAGCTTTTTGTGCCCTGATTAATTCTCTATATCTTGAAACATTTATATAACTAATAGTTAATATCAAACAGAGGAATAAAGTGAGAAGTATTATAGAGGCTAATAGTAATCTTTGTAAAGCTACTTTTAATGAAAGCCGATTATGATATATTGCAACAATCAATCTCTTTCCATGGAGGAATTCCACTGAAAAATAGTGAATAGTTTCTATATCTGATATATCTAATCTACCAGAAGAATTACTAAAATTATATTTTGATTTAATGAAATTAATTGATCCATCTGATTTTAATGATATTAAATTCCCTTCTTGTGTCTGAATAAACATATTTTTAGGGAGAAGTTCAAGAACTCTTGAGAAATACATATTCAAAATCAAAATCCCTTTCTTCTCGCCTATAGAGTTAAATAAAGGAGTAGCTAATCTTATAACTGGAACATAAGGTATTTCTATTTTCCCTCGTTCAATATTTAAATCTATTGGAGAAGCATAAATTTGATTTTTACTCAATTTCATAGTCTCTTGAAAATAATATCGGTGTTTTTTATTTTGTAGTTCAGAATCAGGGACAATTACAGTGGTACCATCTCGCTCATTATTTATTCTAATTACTTCATATCCTGAATAATCAATAATTCTAATTTGATAATAATATTTACAGTTTTTTGCGAAGAAATAAAATATTTCCTTAACCTTATTTTTATAATCAATAGATTTAAAATTGCTATCTATAAGACTTTGAGTAATTGGAAGATCCCGAAGGAAAATCAAATCATGTTCAAAATCAGAAAAGAATACCCTAATAATCTCTTTGGCAGAAAGTAATTGGGATATTGCATTTCCGTGTTGCCATTTTGCTTCTCTCTCATATATTTGATTTCCACCATAATATAGAACTAATACAAAAAGGATAAAAAGAATTATAACAACTAATAAAAATGTTTTGTTTTGCTTTATAATTTTCTTAATCATTGTTTTAATTTACTTCGTTCAGCTTGAAAGTATGCTTTTCACTTATCTTATTATAATTTTTATAAGATAATTTACTATAATATTTTTCTCAAGAGTCATTAAATCCAAACACCCCCTTTTCTCTTTCATCTTTTATATAAATCAAAAACAAATAGAAATCAAGTTTATAGTAAAAATTTAAGATAATAATAAATTCACTTTTCACCTAAAGCTATAAATATACTTATGCTGGCATATTCATCTCCAAAATTTGATTTACAACAACACTTTTCTCCCACACAATCAATAATTACATTTTTGAGTCTTGCCTTTTTAAGCCATTCTTTAATATCTTCTCTTTCAAAACCCATCCACTTATCATAATGTTCTTCTCTCAAAAATTCGAAATTGTGTTTGTCCAAATCCGTGATAATTAACTTTCCACCTGGTTTAAGAATCCGAACCATTTCTTTTATTACCTTTGGTGGAGAGTTAACATGATGAAGTAACATATTTGCAAAAACATAATCAACAAATTCATTTAAGACTGGCAAGTTTTCTGCCTTTCCAATACGATAATCAATTCCATTTATAGAAGCAAATTTCTTTTTCATTTCCTCTAACATGGCTTCAGACTGATCTATGGCAATAATTTTAAGTCCTTTCTCAATAAGTTCTTCTGTCATAAAACCTGTTCCAGCACCAATATCAGCTGCCAATTTGCCTGGTCGGACATTAGCTATAGCAATCGCTTTTTCTCTCACTTTTTCAGTAAAAAATGCCTCTCGCATCTTATCCCATTTTTTTGCTACTTTTTCAAAATACTTCTTAGTGTCCATAATATTTTTCTCCTTTTCCTAGTTTCAATTATTAAATAAGCTTTTGATTTAAATCATCGGTTAGTTTATAATATTTTTTCAATTTTAACAATGATATTGATAAAGGAAAAAAATGAAAAAAAATATTCAATTCTTATTATTTTTTTAATAATTTTAGTTTTTGGATTTTGTAAAAGCGAAAAACTTATTACTGCTCCAGATTTTACCCTTAAGGATATAAAGGGAAACAATGTATCTCTCTCTGATTTCAGAGGAAAAATAGTGATATTAAATTTCTGGGCTACATGGTGTCCTCCTTGCAGAAAGGAAATTCCTGTTTTTATTAAATTATATGAGAAATATAAAAATGAAGGATTAATAATAATAGGAATATCTTTAGATAAAGAAGGCAAAAAGGTCATTATCCCTTTTGTAAAAAAATTTGGAATAAATTACCCAATATTAATTGGAACAAAAGAAGTAGAAAATGCATATGGAGGAATTAGAGGGATCCCCACTACTTTTATTATAGACAAGGAAGGAAAAATCAGAAAAAAACATATCGGCCTTCCATTAAATCCTGAAGAATTTTTTGAAAATGAATTTTTAAAAATAAAAAATTAGAGTTAAAAATGAGCGGCTCAGAAAATATTTCTTTATTGCTATGCTTTGGCGCAGGTTTTCTTAGTTTTATCTCCCCCTGTATTTTGCCTTTAATCCCATCTTATTTCGCTTTTATAAGTGGTATATCTATTGAAGAATTAACTCAGGAAAGGAATTTTAAATCTGCAAGAATAGGAGTTATTTTGAATTCTGTATTATTTATTTTTGGATTCTCACTTGTATTTATTATTCTTGGAGCATCAGCAACTTTTATTGGAAAAATTTTACTTCAAAATAAAAGAATTCTGGAAATAATTGGAGGTATTATAGTTATCATTTTAGGATTACATTTTACTGGCTTAATTAGATTTAGATTTCTCGAAAAAGAAAAAACTATTCATTTAAGCAAAAAACCTTTAGGTTATTTAGGCTCATTTTTAGTTGGCACAGCCTTTGCTGCTGGGTGGACTCCTTGTGTGGGGCCAATTTTAGCTTCTATTTTAACTTTAGCTGCCTCAACCCAGAATGTAATAAAAGGTATTATAATGCTTGCTTTTTACTCACTTGGTCTTGGCATCCCTTTTTTCATAGCTGGTTTATTGATTCATAAATTTTTCGAGTATTTTAAAATAATTAGAAAACATTTTAAATTAATTACTATAATTGGAGGGGTTTTTCTGATCTTAATTGGAGTTATGCTTTTAACTGGGTCTTTCAGCCTAATTAATGCTTATATAAATAGAGCTTTTTAAAGAACATTTACAATTCCCATTTTCAAAATTACCATTTTATTACCACAGCTGCCCATGTAAAGCCAGCCCCAAAGGAATCCATTAAAACTATATTTCCTTTTTTAAGTTTACCTTCTCTATTTAGCTCATCAAGAGCTATTGGAATTGTTGCTGCTGAAACATTTCCATATTTATGAATGTTTATGTATACTTTCTCAATAGGAATTTTTAATCTTTCACAAGTTGCTTCAATTATTCTAATGTTTGCTTGATGAGGAATAAAAATATCTATATCTTCTCCAGTAAGTCCAGCTTTTGAAAGGGCCTTGAGAGCAGCTTCTCCCATTTTTTTTACTGCATGTTTGAATACTTCATTCCCTTTCATATGAACTGTATGCAATTTTTTCTCTACTGTCTCATAAGTGGCTGGCATTCTTGAACCTCCAGCTGGCTGAATTAACAAATCACCTAGAGTTCCTTCTGCTGCCCAATAGGAAGAAAGAATACCTGAATCATCTTTGCTTTCCTCTAAAATAGCGGCACCTGCTCCATCCCCAAAAAGAACACAGGTGCTCCTGTCTTCCCAATTAGTGATTTTGCTTAACATCTCAGCCCCTGCCACAAGAACTCTTTTGTTTGTTCCATTGAGAATTAAACTTTCTGCCAATATAAGAGCATATAAAAAACCTGGACAAGCAGCTGAAATATCTAGAGCTGGAATTTTTTTTATTCCAAGAGCTTTCTGAACCCAACACGCGGTTGAAGGAAAAAGATTATCAGGCGTTACAGTGGCAACAATTATGAGATCAATATCCTGGGCATTGATTCCAGCATTTTTTAAAGCTTCTTTACTTGCCTTAATAACCATGTCAGAAGTTGCCTCTTCTGAAGATGCAATTCTTCTTTCTTTAATTCCTGTTCTTGTAATAATCCATTCATCCGAGGTATCCACCATTTTCTCAAGGTCAACATTGGTGAGAATTTTTTCAGGAACATATGAACCCGTTCCAATAATTTTGACTCTTCTCATTTTTATAATAGGCATTTTTATAGCATAATGGCTATTTAATTGCAATTTTTTTTTGATTTTTATAATATAAAGGGAGATTAAGAAGAAGAGGTGAATTATGGGAGATTTTGCTGTTATTATGGCAGGAGGAGTTGGAAAAAGATTCTGGCCATTGAGCAGAAAAAGAAAACCAAAACAATTCCTATCCATTACAAGTGACAAAACAATGCTCGAAGAAACAATTGAAAGGATTTTGCCTTTAATACCGTATGAAAGAATATATACAGTTGCAAATGCTGAATTTAGTAATGAAATTTATAAACTTATTCCTAATCTTCCTGAACAAAATTTAATAATAGAACCCAGTGCAAAAAATACTGCACCATCTTTAATATTAGCTACTGCCCGAATATATATTGATGATCCTGAAGCAACAATTGTAGCCCTTCCTGCTGACCACTTTATTGAGAATAATGAGAAATTCAAACAGATATTAGATTCTTGTTTAAAAATGGCTCGATCAGGAGAATATTTTATTACTATTGGAATACAGCCTTCCTATCCAGCCACTGGATACGGCTATATTCATTTCTCTCCAGAAAAAGTTTTCAAAATCAATGAAGAGAAATTTTACTGGGTAGAAGAATTTAAAGAAAAACCATCTTTGGAACAAGCAAAAAAATATCTGAGTGAAAAGGAATATTTGTGGAATAGCGGGATTTTTATTTGGAAAGCAAAAACATTTTCTAAAAAATTAAGAGATTATACTCCAGAACTATATAATAATTATCTTAATCTATTAGAATCTTTGGAAAAACATGATAGAAAAGAAATATCAAAAATTTTCGACAGACTCCCCTCTACATCTATAGACTATGCACTAATGGAGAAGACTAAAGGAATTTTGGTTACAAAAGGAGACTTTGGCTGGTCAGATGTAGGCTCTTGGTCCTCTTTAATTAAAATATGGCCAAAAGATAAAAACGGAAATATTATTAAAGGGAACGTGATATCAATAGATTCACAAGGTTGTATTATTTATAATCCTAATATGCTTACTTCATTAATAGGGGTTAAAAACATTATTGTAATTCATGCACATAATGCTCTTTTAATTTGTGATAAAAAACACGATCAGAAAATTAAAGAATTAGTTGATAAATTGGAAAAAGAAAATAAAAAAGAGTACTTATAATATTTCTTTACTTTTATTCAGTATTGTTATTCTCAATTTCAGAAGCAACTTTCTGAAATTGCTTTCTCAATTTTTTCTCTATTTCCTCCTTTTTTACTCTTTGAAGTTCAAAACTTGCTTCAAATTTCCTATCAAATTCCTGAATTCTCTCTTTTTCTTTAAAAATCAACTCATCAAGGGATTTCTCATCTTTAGATCTTTTGCTTTTCTCGTATTTAATAACTTTCTGACTTAAACCATCAATCCAGAGTTCAACGCGACAATGAGGGCATTTAATTTTAAATACTTTTTCTTCCTTCATTACATCATTAACTTATCAAAAACTGTATCGGGAATCAAGAAAATTTGACTTTTTTCTGAAATTATAGTAAAAATAGAGACTCTATAAAGAGGTGAAAAAGTGGCAAATAAATGTGAAATATGCGGAAAAGGTCCAATGTTTGGCCATAATATAAGCCATTCTCATAGAGTTACGAAAAGAAAATGGTATCCAAATCTTCAGAGAGTAAAAGCTAATATGGATGGAACTATTAGAAGAATTTGGGTCTGTACCCGTTGTTTGAAATCTGGGAAAGTTGTTAAGGCTTTATAATTCTTAAACTCTCTCTACTTCCATAACTTCTTTAACCTTTTTCAATTCATTAATTATTAAATTTAGCTGATCAATATTTTTTATCTCTAACCAGAGTTTAATCTGAGCTTTTTCATAAGAGAAAGTGTCCACCTGAGCCTTTTTAATATTACTCCCTATATGCGCAACAATGGTAGCAACCTTAGCTAATACACCTTTTTTATCTTCTGTCTTTATATTTAGCCGAGCTAAATAATTTGAACGAAACTTAGAATCCCAGCTTACTTCGATCATTCTCTCATTGTCTAAAATTCCTTTTGTCACATAGGGACAGCGAATGGAATGTATTGTTAATCCTCTCCCTTTTGTGAGATATCCAACAATCTTCTCCCCTTTAACTGGAGAACAACATTTTGCAAGATGAATTGAAATATCCCCTTCATTTTTTACCTTTATACCAGTTCTATCCTCAAAAGTTCTCTCATATTCTGACGTTACCAGTTCTTTATAATCTTCTTTTTTGCTAAGAAAAAGATTCTCAATTAAATTCTTATCTAAAACTATATTCCCGAAACCTATAGCTGAAAAAAAGTCATTTATAGAATTAAATCTTCCTTTTTTAAATTCACGGAGAGAAGCAAGGATTTCTTCTTCTTTTAAGAAAGATGGTTTTATATTATATTTTTCCAATTCTTTTTCCCAAATTTTCTTTCCTATTATAATACTTTTTTCCTTCTCCTTAGATTTAAGCCAGTGCTTTATACTTGTTCTTGCTTTTGGAGTTGCAACAATATTTAACCAGCTTCTATGGGGTCTACCAGATGGAGAAGTTAAAATCTCAACAATATCCCCAGATTTTAACATTGTCTTCAATGGAGAAAATTTACCATTAATTTTTGCTCCTATACAGTGATTTCCAATTTCAGTGTGAATTTTATATGCAAAATCAATAGGAGTTGAACCTACAGGCAGAGAAATAACTTCGCCTTTAGGAGTGAATACAAAAATTTCTTCAGACTCTAAATCTGACTTTAAGCTTCTTAAAAATTCTTTTGGATTTCTCTGCCCTTCATATATTTCAACAAGTTCTCTAAGCCATTTAACTCTTTTATCATCTTTGAGAAGTTCTCCATCTTTATATCTCCAGTGAGCTGCAATACCATTTTCAGCAATTTGATGCATTTCTTCTGTTCTTATCTGAATTTCAAAAGTATTTTTTTCAGGAGTTATAATTGTAGTATGAAGCGCCTGGTAGAGATTTGGTTTTGGAACAGCAATATAATCTCTAAATCTTCCAAGTATTGGAGTCCATTTTTTGTGAATTAAACCTAAAATTGTATAACAATCTTTTACAGTTTTTGCAATTATTCTTAAGGCCATGAAATCGAATACCTGGTCGAATTCAATGTTCCTCTTCCTCATTTTATCAAAAATACTATAAAGCCTTTTTATTCGATAAAAAATTTTTGCTTCAATATTATTTTCAACTAAAAGTTTCTCAAGTTCTTTCTTCATTTTTCTCAATTGTTGTTCAGCCTTTTCTCTTCTTTCTTCCACAAGACTTAAAAGACGAAAAAACTCGTCTTGATATAAATACCTGAAAGATAAATCTTCTAATTCTGCTTTTATTTTCCCCATTCCCAATCTATTTGCAATAGGAGCATATATTTCCAGAGTTTCTTTAGCAATTTGTTTCTGTTTTTCCTCGGGTAGGAATTTTAAAGTTTGAAGATTATGCAATCTATCAGCTAATTTTATAAATATAACCCTTAAATCATCCACCATTCCTAAAATTACTTTTCTTATATTCTCTGCCTGATGGTATTCTGGAGAGGTAAATTTAATCTGGCTCATTTTAGTAACACTTTCTACTATACGAGTGATTTCCTCTCCAAAAATTTCTCTTAATTGCTCTTTTTTTATATCTGTGTCCTCTAAAACATCATGAAGAAGGCCTGCAGCTAAAGTAATTTCATCTAATTTCATATCAACTAATAGATTAGTAACTTCTAAAGGATGACTTAAATAAGGCTCTCCAGATAAACGAGTTTGACCTTTATGCGCCTTTGCTGAGAAAACATATGCCTTTCTTAATAAATCTATATCCGCATTTGGATTATAATTTAAAACTTTTTCAACTATTTCATCAAAACGAATCATCAGATTTAAATATGATTATTTTTTTTCTCTAAGTCAAGTAGACTTCTATGAGGGAGAAATATTACATCAATATAAATTATTTCTTTTTTTAAAAACTTCTAAGGTGTTCCTTAAAAGCATTGTCACTGTAAGGGGACCCACACCTCCGGGTACAGGTGTTAGATATGAAGCTTTATTTATTACCTCTGGATGAACATCACCTATTATAGTATATCCCTTTTTCTTAATCTGATCTTCTCTTTCTTTATTGTGGCCAAATAATTCTCTCACTTTGCTTATATTTTCTAATCTATTTATTCCTACATCTATAACTACAGCACCTTTTTTTATAAATTCTGAAGTGACAAAGGCTGGTTTTCCAATTGCCACGATTAAAATATCAGCTTCAGATGCCACTCTTGGTAAATCCTTTGTTTTAGAATGACATATTGTAACAGTGGCATTTTCATTAATTAACATACCAGCCAAAGGTTTTCCAACAATCAAACTGCGACCAATCACAACCACTCTTTTTCCCTCAAGATGAATTCCCTTTGATTTTAATAATTCAATTATACCAAGAGGAGTGCAGGCTCTCAGTCCTTCTTGATTGAGAAGGATTTTCCCTAAATTATAAGGATGAAATCCATCCACATCTTTTTCAGGAGAGATTGAACAGATTATTTGAAAAGTATTGAAACGCGGAGGAAGAGGAAGTTGAACTAATATTCCATCCACTTCAGGCTGATTATTGAGTTCGTGAATTTTTTTTATTAAATCTGAAGAGGATATATTTTCTGGGAAAAAATAAATTTTAGAGGAGATACCAGTTCTTTCACAATTCTTTGCCTTAGTTGAGAGATAAACCTTAGAAGCCTGATTTTCTCCTACAAGGATTCCCACGAGTCCCGGGACTTTATGGATTTTCTCTCGATAATATGCAACCTCTTCTGCAATTTCATTTTTTATTTTTTCTGCTAATGTTCTTCCTTCTAGCCATTCTCCCATTTTTTCTTCCACGCTAATATTAACTAGTAATTTTGATTTAGTCAATAAAAAGTTAACAAATATACTAAAACATGCAAATGTAAGGTTGACAAATATTTAAGAATTTAGTATTTTTAATGTTCAGCTAATTTATGCATAACCAATTGAGAGGTGACAGGGTGAAGACATTAGTACCCAAGAAGAATGAAATTGAAAAAAAATGGTGGTTAATAAATGCTGAAGGAAAAATTTTGGGAAGATTAGCCACAAAAATTGCAACTCTTCTTAGAGGAAAAAACAAGCCTTATTTCACAAATTTCATGGATACCGGAGATTATGTAATTGTAATTAATGCAGAAAAAATTCGTGTAACAGGGAAAAAAGCAAAGAAAAAAATATATCGCTCACATTCAGGATATATAGGTGGTTTAAAAGAAATTACTTTTGAAAAACTAATTGAAAAAAAACCTGAAGAGGCTATAAGAAGAGCTGTTTGGGGTATGCTTCCTAAGAATAGGTTAGGACGTGCTATATTTAAAAAATTAAAGATTTATAGAGGGCCAAATCATCCCCATCAGGCACAAAAACCAGAATTATTAGAATTTTGAGGTGAAAAATGGGACTTATTCAATATTATGGAACAGGGAAAAGAAAGACATCTGTAGCACGGGTCTATTTAAGACCTGGCAAGGGAAATATTTCTTTAGTAGTGAATAAAAGACCAAGGACTTTTAATGAATATTTCACTCTTGAGACTCAGAGAGTAATAATTAAAAAACCTCTCCTACTCACTGGAACAGCTGATAAATTTGATCTTTTAATTCGAGTAGATGGAGGAGGAATAACTGCTCAGGCAGGTGCTATTAGATTAGGAATAGCTCGTGCCCTTGTTGATTATAATAAAGAATTGCGTGCAATTCTTAAAAAAGAAGGCTTACTTACAAGAGATGCAAGAGAAAAGGAAAGAAAGAAGTACGGTTTAAGAGGAGCAAGAAAAGCCCCTCAATATCATAAGAGATAAGGAGGATATTCATTGGTTACTATAACTATGAAAGAACTTTTGGAGGCTGGAGTTCATTTTGGCCATCAGACTAAAAGGTGGAACCCTAAAATGAAGGAGTATATTTTTGGGAAAAGGAATGGGATATATATAATTGATCTTCAAAAAACAATAAAAATTTTTAAAGAGGCAATACAATTTGTTATAGATGAAGTTAAAGAAGGAAAGGAAGTTCTTTTTGTAGGAACAAAAAAACAAGCTCAAGAAATTGTAAAAAACCAAGCAGAAAGATGTGAATCTTTTTATGTAAATCAGAGATGGCTTGGAGGACTTCTTACTAATTTCAATATAATAAGAAAAAGTGTTGAAAAATTACTTGAACTTGAAGAAATGAAAGAAGATGGCAGATGGGATTTGCTTTCAAAAAAAGAACAATCCAGAATGGAAAAGATATATAGGAAGCTTTCTAAAAACTTAGGTGGAATAAAAGATATGACTGAATTGCCAGGAATACTTTTTGTTATTGATGCAGCAAAGGAGCAAATTGCAATTTCTGAGGCCCAAAAGTTAAAAATTCCAATTGTAGCAATTGTTGATACTAATGGTAACCCAGAAAATATAGATTATCCTATACCTGGAAATGATGATGCAGTTAGAGCAATTGAACTTTTTGCATCTAAAATTGCTGATGCAATTATTGAAGGTAAAAAACAAAGAATAACAGCAGAAATAGAAGAAACTCCTCCACAACCTGAAGAAACCCAAGCTAAAGAAGAGGCTTCTACCATAGAAAATCCCTCCTCATCATCCGCTAAAAAATAAATAAAGGAGTCGAAAATGAAAATTACAACAGAGCTTGTTAAGGAACTCCGTCAAAGGACAGGAATTGGAATAATGGAGTGTAAAAAAGCATTAGAGGAAAGTAAAGGGAATTTGGAAAAGGCGATTTTAATCCTAAGAAAAAGAGGATACAATAGAGCAAAAAAGAAAATGGCAAAAGAAGCTTCAGAAGGAGCAATTGGCTCATATATTCATTTAAATGGAAAAATAGGTGTTCTTGTTGAGGTTAATTGCGAAACAGACTTTGTTGCACGGAATCAAGAATTTCAGGATTTGATAAAGAACATTGCCATGCATATTGCTGCTACTAATCCAAAATATCTCTCTCCCGAAAATATTCCACAAAAGGAAATAGAAGAGGAAAAGGAAATTATTCGTGCTCAATTTAAAGATTCAGGAAAACCTCCTGAAATAATAGAAAGAATTGTTGAAGGAAAATTAAAAAAATTCTATGAAGAAGTCTGTCTTCTTAATCAGCCTTATGTTAAGGATCCAAGTATGACCATAAATCAACTTATTTCTTATTATATCAATAAATTTGGAGAAAATATTAAAATTAAAAGATTTACCCGCTATCAATTGGGAGAATAATTCATTTTTATGAGTAAAAAACCCATTTATAAGAGAGTTCTTATAAAGCTCAGCGGTGAAGCCTTAATGGGGGATAGAGAATATGGTTTGGAACCTAAAACTATAAAATGTATAGCAGAAGAAATAAAAGAAGTTCATGATCTTAATGTCCAAATTGCTCTGATGGTTGGAGGAGGTAATATTTTTAGAGGAGTTGAGGGTACTGCTGCAGGTATGGATAGGTCTTTGGCTGATTATATGGGGATGTTAGCTACATTGATAAATGGTTTGGCACTTCAAGATGCTCTTGAAAAAGAAGGTTTAATTACTCGATTAATTTCTGCAATAGAAATTAAACAAATAGCAGAGCCTTTTATTCCTCGAAGAGCAATAAGACATTTAGAAAAAGGTAGGATAGTTATTTTTGTGGCAGGAACAGGAAGCCCATATTTTACCACTGATACTGCTGCAGCTCTCAGAGCTGTTGAAATTAAAGCAGAAATAATATTAAAAGCAACAAAAGTTGATGGAATTTATGATAAGGATCCCTTAAAAGACAAAAATGCAAAAAAGTTTAATCACCTCAAATATTTTGAAATTTTGGAAAAAGAATTAAAAGTAATGGACGCAACTGCTATTTCTTTATGTATGGATAATAAATTACCAATTATTGTATTTAATTTAAAAAATAGGGGAAATATTAAAAGGGCTGTTCTTGGTGAGAAAATTGGAACAATTGTAAAATAGAATTAGAGTTATCAAATGACTCTAAATAATATCTTGAAGATTAAAGATAGAAACAGCATTTATGAAAGCTTAAAAAATGAAAAAGTAAAAATCCAAAGCTTTTGGTTTATAATTTTTTTAAAATATTTATTTCTTATTTTTAAATCATGATTTTTAGCTTTTCGTTTTAAATTTTTAGTTTTTACATGGAGGTGAAGCTATTGTAAACCCATTTCATAATTGGGTTTTTTAAAATTGAAAACGTTAAAATTATAAGGGAGGGGAAAAATGGTTAAGCAAATTCTTAAAGAATTGGAAAAAAGGATGATTACTTCCATAGATCATTTTAAAAAGGAATTAAGTAAAGTAAGAACAGGAAGAGCATCTATTTCTCTCTTAGAGGAAATAAAAGTTGATTATTATGGGACTCTTACACCTTTAAATCAAATTTCTACCCTTTCTGTGCCTGACCCAAATCTCATTACAATACAGCCTTGGGATCCTTCTCTCCTTAGTACAATTGAAAAGGCAATTAGAGTAGCGGACTTAGGTTTAAACCCGATTAATGATGGGAAAATAATTAAAGTTCCAATCCCTCCCTTAGACGAGGAAACTCGGAGAAAAATAGTTAAACATATAGGAAAAATGTTGGAAGAAGAAAAAACAGCTTTGCGAATAATGAGAAGGGAAAGTAAAGAGGCAATTGAAAAAGCTGAAAAAAATAAAGAAATCAGCGAGGATGATAAATTCTGGGGGCTCGAAAAACTCCAGGAATTGACAGATATGTATATTAAAAAAGCAGAGGATTTAGCTAAGACAAAAGAAAAAGAAATTATGGAATTCTAAATTTAATTTACTTATTTTGTACCAAATTTTGTTTTAATGACAACTCCCCAACTTATTATACTTAGGCAAAGAGCAAATAAAAAGCCAATTACTGGAATAAATCGGATTAAACTTATTATTATCACACCAACAAGAACAACCAAAATGTGAGAACCAGCTTTCCAGTTAAAGGCAAAAAGAAATTTTTCTCCAAAAAAGTAAAAGAGGACAACTCTTCCATAGAATTGAACTATAAAACCTGCGAATAATAACAGAAGTAATATTGGAATACCTATAAGGAAAAAACTCATAATGACTGAAAGCAAAATCACGCCTATAAAAACTAAAATTCCCAATAAACCTATTCCAACAATTGGCCAAAACTTTTTTTCTATTTGAGAAGAAGCATAAGAAATTTGTTGTGGGAAAATAGTTATTAAAACTATTGCTAAAATAAACCAAATAAAAATATTTAGGAATTTAAAAATTAAAACTATTGGAACAAAGGACAATGAAAATAAACCCTTAATGAATTGATTAAATAATTTAATTAAACTTTCAGAAGTTCCAAAATATATGGTATCACCCTCTACCACACTTCCAATTTCTCTCTCAAAATGACCTCCAAATATCACAACATCTTCTCTCACTTTTGCTGATGAATAAAGCTTAACTTTTGAACCAAATCCAACAATTGTTTCGCCTATTTCTCCTTTAACTTCTAATTTGCCTCCGAATATCACAACACTTTCTCTTATTTTGCCTTCAATTAATACATTTCCTCCAAAGGAAATTATATTATCTTGAATTTCATCTTTTTTAACTATGATATTTCCCCCAAAGGAAGCCTCATCTTGGGCAAGAATTGGAACTAATAAAAATAAAATTGTAATAATAAAAATGCACCTTTTCTTCATTTCCCTCTCCTTCTAAATTTTCACCAATATCTTTTTAAAAGGAAAATATAGTAGAAATATTAATCCAGTTAAAATAATTATTGCTCCAACAAATATCACTTGAAATTTTAATTCTAAAATAGCTAAGAATTTTAATAAAATAAAAAATTGACTAATTAAATGCTCCAAAATATGAAAAAGAAGAGTTACTACTTTCATTAACTTAGCAAGAAAAACTGTACTATATTTTATTATTTTTAAAAAAAAGTGTGTAACATTAAGAAAAATTGAAGAAATACTCTCTTCAGTTGCCCTTAGTAATACCGCAAAAAATAACAAAAAGATAAAACTTGTGCTCAAAGAATAAATAAGAACTTGTACCCAAGATAACTTAGGTCGAATAATTCTATTCATGATTCTTTCTACTAAATCAGCTGGAGGTTCAAATCTGGTAAGCTCACTTATACTTTCCAATAGAATTTTCCTTTCTTTAAAAATTTGAAAACATTTAGGACAAATGGAAAGGTGTTTTTCTACTTCTTTTTTTTCTTTAAGAGAAAGCTCTCCCTCAAGGTAATCATAAACTTGATTTATCTTTAAACATTTCATTTCTCTTTCTCTATTAATAATTTTATTTTTTCCTTGGCACGGAAAATTTTATTTTTTACTGTTCCAATTGGAATATTCTTTATTTGAGCAATTTCTTTATAACTAAGTTCATTAATATAGCGTAAAATGAATAATTCTTTTAAATTAAGAGGTAATTTATTTATAACTCTCTCAATTTTCTGTATTAATTGTTTTCTCTCATATTTTTCAATAGGAGAAGGTTTTCCATTTGATACCTGGATATAAAAATTTCTATCTTCCTTAAGACTTTGATCTAATGAAATAGTTTTTATTTTTCTCTTTCTCCATTTATCAATGCAAAGATTAGAGGCTATTTTAAATAACCAAGAACTGAATTTATAGCGAAAATCATAATTATTTAAAGAAAAATAAGCTTTTACGAAAACCTCTTGTGAAAGATCAATAGCTTGATGATAATCGCTCGTCATACGAGTAAGATAATTTATAATTGATTTCTGATATTTTCTAATTATCATTTCAAAAGCCTCTTTTTCTCCTTTTAAAATTTGTTCAATTAATTTTTTATCATCTATTTTCATGAGGACTTTCTCAGTCCCCAAAATATAAATACGAAATTTGAGGACTTAGGTTTTTTATTTTTATTTAATAATAATTTCTACATCTGGAGGAAAATTCAAAGTAAACAAATTTTTGGATATAATAATATTTTCTTTTATATTAGAAAAGATAAATTCTTGCTTATTTCCAGCCCAATCAAAAAATACTGCTCTTTTTATGAGCCAATTATTTTTTTCAATTTCAATTAAAATAAAGGAATATTCTTTTTCTTTCAGTGGCATTAATTTCAATAAATAGTTTCCCTTTTTGGTTTTAATAGAAGGAGCAAAACTAATTTCATAATTCTGACTTATACGAGATTGGCCAGTTAGAATAGACAAGATTTCTGATTCAAATTTTTCTTTAAGTTGAGAACTTTTAATTACTTGATTATCTTCTGGAATATATAATAAAAATTCTCCATTAAAATAAACAAAAATTTTTCTCTCAGGTTCAAAATAATCCCATCTCATTGAAAAGGGAGTTTTAAAATAAACCTTTCCTTTTTCCTTTAAAGGAGTTGAAAAAGAAGATGAATAATAAATTTGAGTGAAATTGGCGCTAAAACTTTTTATTGTTCTGAATTTTTCTTCAAATTTTTCAATTACTTCCAATGAAGATTGAGAAAAACAAAAAGATAATAAAAATAAAAAAAATATGAAATTATGGATTCTTTTTTTCATAAGTTAAATTATATCATAATATAATATAAAGAAAATTAAATTGAAAAATATATTGATTTCATGTATATTTTATGTGGAAAAGCGCCCGTAGCTCAGCTGGATAGAGCGTCGGACTACGAATCCGCAGGTCGGGGGTTCGAATCCCTCCGGGCGCATTTGAAAATTAAATTATTTTCTTTTTTTCTTTTAAATTTCAAGTGAATTAAATAATTTAGATAATTTATTATCATTTATAAAAATTAATTAATTACGGTGTAGTTGAAAAAAAATAATACCTATGTTTTAATTAAAAAAGAAGATTTTCGTAGAAGTAAAGAGGGAGGAAATTAATTAACATTTTTAATAATTTAGGATATAGATAATGTATTCTTGTTTGCAATCGCAAAGGAATGTTTTAGTAACTGGAGTTGGAGGCCCAGCAGGAAAGGCATGTGTGCATTTTTTAAAAGAAAAGGGATTCTATGTTTTAGGTATAGATATGAAGGAAATAAAAACAGAGGCAGATATTTTTAGAAAAGTTCCCCCTGCTTTAGAATCTTCATACATTCCTTGTTTACTTTCTTTAATAAAAGAATTTAATATTTCTCTTCTGATACCTACTGTAACTGAGGAATTAGTATTTGTAGCTCAAGTAAAAGATCAAATTGAGAAATTTGGGTGTTGTGTTTTTATCTCTTCTCCTAAAATTACTAAAATAGCTAATGATAAATTTTTAACTGCTAAATTTTTGGAAAAAAGAGGCTTACCTGTTCCAAAAACAGTCCTTCAAAAAGATTTAAAATCTCTAAATAGTTTAACTGAAATTTTTGAATTTCCAATACTTTCCAAGCCTCGATTTGGAAGGGGAGGGAGAGGAGTCAAACTATATTATTCAGAGAAGGATTTATACGATGAGAAAAGAAAGGGGCTTGTTTTCCAAGAATTTATTCCAGGAGAAGAATATAATCCCAATCTTTTTGTTTTTCCTAAATCAAATGTTATTGTCAATATTATTCTTAAAAAAACAGCATTAAAAAATGGAATTGTAGGTAATGCTCTCTCAGTCAAAAGAGAAAATAATTTAGAAATTTTAAAAATTTCAAAAAAAATTGGAGAAATATTAAAATTAGAAGGGCCAATTGATATTGATATAAGATTGAAAACTGACGGAACTCCTATAATATTGGAAGTGAATGCCCGAGTAGGGGCTAATGTTTTAGAAGCTTCTGAAGTTTTAGAGACATTAATTAAAACGTGGTTTGAAATCTCAAAGCAATAACATTAAAAAGTTATGAGTTTTTTTAATTATTAAAATTGAGACTGAATATTATGAAAAAAAAGATCTTACTAATAATAATGTTAAAATTAATTTTTTCACAAATAATTCTTTCAAAAGATATTCTCCACCAATATTATGAGCAAGCTCAACAAGCTTTAGAAAATAAAAAACTTGAAAAAGCTGAAAACTTATTTCAATATCTGATTTCTCAAGATCCTAATAATTATCTTTATCATCAAGGATTAGCAGAAACTTATAAGTTAAAAGGAGAGTTTGAATACGCAATTATAGAATATAAAAAAACACTTGATCTTAAAAAAGAAAAAGATCTATCAATTATGAATAATATAGCTACATTATACAAATGGATGAGAAAATATAAAAAATCTGAATTATGGTTAAATAAAATATTTGAAATTGATCCTATGCATAAAGAATCCTTGCAGGATATGGAAAATCTCAGATTAAAAAGAGGACTTCATTTTGAAATAAATTCTGGTGGATGGGAAGTCGATTATACGAAAAAAGGTTATGACGTGCGTTTATTTTTAGGCAAAATAGATTGGGTTGATATTTATTTTGGATATTCTAAAGCTGAAAGAATTTTTTATGAAAGGAAAGAAATTTTCGCGTAATTTTACTTTTTCCCAAAGTATTCAACCTATTTTAAACTGGAATTTCAGCAAAAGGATTATGATTATCCTAATAACCCTAATCCAGATAGTACTTCCTATAATTATACACCTGGCTTTGAGATAGAATTTTCTCATTTAATTAAATCTAATTATAAATTTTCCATTCTATATAAATTTTTTAATCCAAATTTTTATTGGGATGAATCAACAAGGGCTTATAATCATAAAATAGAAGGAAAGTTTTCTTTAAAATGGTTTAATTTATTAGATACCGAATTATTTTTTGCATTACTCAGAGATCCAGATTCAGCTACCTTCTTAGTAGACAAAAATTTGAGAAAAATTATAAGATTCAATTATAAAATGAGATTTTTATTGGGTGGTAGCGCTCAGATTTCTAAAGAAACCTTTGAAGCAGAAATAAAATATATTCCAAATCGTGATTTGGATGATTCTTTGAATTATTCTTTCTTCATTAATTTAGAAAAAGATATAATAAATAAAAAAATACCTTTCCCTATTAGAATGGATTATATTTATGATAAATACTCTCAATTTAGCTATTTAAGGGGCAAAAGTTCAAAAGTTGTGATGTTTACTTTAATGGGAGAACCTTTCTCCTCCTTAAAATTCAAAATCGGGGGAAAACTTCTTAGTAGACCCGAAAGGAATGAAGCTGGAATTTTTATTGGTCTTGCTTATAAATTAAAAATATAATGAAAAGATTTCCATTAATTATTACTTTAACTTTTTTAATTCTTGCAAATTTTGTCTGGCCTCAAAAATATTTACAAGAATATGAAGAGGGATATAAATTATTCGAGGAAAAAAAACTTATTCAAGCTAAAGAGCATCTTGAAAGAATACTTTTAAATTATCCTAATCATATTCCTTCATTAAAACTTTTAGGAGAGATTTACACTCGCTTAAATAGGTACGAGGAAGCAATATTTTATTATAAAAAAGTTCTTTTAATTAATCCCTTTGATATCGATTCAAAAATAAGTTTAGGATATGTTTATGCATGGAGTGGGAAGCACGATCGATCAATAGCGATCTTTAAAGAAGTTATAGAAGAAGAACCTGAAAATATAGCTGCTAAAAAGGGATTAGCTACTGTTCTTCGATGGTCTCATCGTTTTGAGGAGGCAGAAAATATATATTTAGAAATTTTAAAAAAAGACCCAGAAAATGTCGATGCCTTAAAAGGTTTAGCCAAAGTATATTCGTTTTTAGGAAGATTTTCAAAGGCTTTGAAATTAATCGAGAAATCTATAAAAATCTCTCCTGAAAACTCTGAATTATATAAAGAAAAGGGCGAAATACTCGCATGGCAAAATCGCTTTCAAGAAGCGGAAAAAATATACCAGAAAGCCTTGATATTAAACCCAAAAGATCCTGAAATTTATCATAATTTAGGAAATTTATACAGCTGGAGTAAGAAATTTCCGAAAGCAATTTGGGCTTATAGGAAAGCTCATCAGCTCGCACCTTTAAATACAGCTTCTCTTTTAGAAATGGCAAAAGTATATTTACAATGGAATAAGACTTCCCAAGCAAAAGAAGTTTTATTGAAAATTTTAAAAATTGACTCCAAAAATGCTCAAGCCCTTAAACTTCTTCAGGAAATAAAACAAAAATCAAAATGGAATATAAAAGAAATTATAGAAAAATTCATAGATCCCATATTTTTCATTTCAATTATTTCAATAATTTTAATTTATTATCAGAGGAAAAAACATGTTCTCAAAAAAAGAAATAAATTTTATAAAATATTCATACAATATTTTCTTCCTTTTCTTTTACTTATAACTATTATTGGTTTCGCACTTATCTACTTTGTAGAAATATTTAAACCTTATGCAGAATTGTATACCAAGATTTTAATACTCTGTATTATTGGAATCCTTGCCATAAGTTTTTATACTCTCGCTCGTTTTGGGAGTACTCCCAAACAAAAGAGAAACATAATCCTAACAATAGGGGCTCATCCAGATGATATCGAATTAGGATGTGGAGGTACTCTCGCAAAATTGAAGGATCAAGGTAGTAAAGTTTATGGAATTATTTTTTCTTCTGGAGAAAAAGGAATTAAGGATCCTAAAGGGAAAGAAAAAAGGAAGAAGGAAGCTTATCGGGTTGCAAAGTATCTTAACTTTGATCATTTATGGATTTATGAATTTAAGGATACAGAGCTACAAAAAAATATCTCTCAAATGGTTAAAAAAATTGAGAATAGAATTAGAGAGCTTAAGCCAGATATAGTTTTCACTCACTCTCCTCAAGATATACATCAAGATCATCAAGCTGTTTTTGAGGCTACAAAAATTGCTTCAAGAGAAAATGTATCTCTTCTCTGTTACGAGGATGTAAGGACATCACAAGAATTCATTCCTAATTTTTTTGTGGATATTGAAGAATATATTGATGATAAATTAAAATTAATAAAATTTTATAAATCCCAAAGAAAAAAACAATATATGGACTTAGAATGTATAAAAGGTAGAGCAGCACATCGAGGCTTGCAAGCTGGAGTCAAATACGCTGAGGCATTTTATGTTTATAAAATAGTAGAAAAATAATGAAAGTTTTATTAAGTCTATTTTATGCATTTGGGGTGATTGCTTTTATACTGGGTCTTCAGAGTCTGCTGTTTTTCCCTTTGACATTAGTGTATGAGGTATGGAAATTAAGATTTTTCAAAAAAAGAGAAAAGAATTTTACTCCCTCTATTAGTGTAATCGTTCCTGCTTTTAATGAAGAAAATACTATTCGAGGATGTGTAGAGTCAATTTTACGATCTAAATATCCTCAATTTGAAGTAATTGTGGTGAATGATGGTTCTACTGACAGAACAGAAGAAGCTATCCGAGATTTAATTAATTCTCAAGAAATTATATATATAAAAAAGCAAAATCAAGGTAAAGCAAGTGCTCTTAATAAAGGAATTGAATTTGCAAGGGGAGAAATAATAGTTTATACAGATGCAGATACTATCTTTCTATCAGATACTTTAAGAAATTTAGCCCGCTGGTTTATTGATCCCAAAGTTCATGCTGTATGTGGCAATGATACTCCTGTTTCTCCTAAAACTCCAATACAAAAATTATTAGTAATTACAACCCATATTGGAACAGGCTTTGTAAGAAGAGCTTTAAGTATTATTTCTTCTCTTCATATTGTTACTGGCAATTTAGGAGCTGTTAGAAAAGAGACTATTAAATCCCTTGGAGGATTTATTCAAATTTGGGGAGAAGACTTAGAATTTACTTTTCGTCTTCAAAAAGCAAGAAAAAAAATTGTATATGATTCCTCACCCATGGTACTTGCTGAGTGTCCAAATAATCTGAAAAGCTTATGGAGACAAAGGGTTAGATGGTTAAGAAGCTATATCAAAGTATGTATTATTCATAAAGATCTTTTTTTTAATCCAAAATATGCTCCTTTTTCCTTTTATCTTCCATTAAATTTTATTTCACTAATTATAGTGCCCCTTTTACAATTATTTACCTTTATTATACTCCCTTTTCTTTTAAAAAGTGAAAATCTAACTTTTAATAATCCATGGAATATATTAGCTTATACGGGTTTAATTTTTTTCTTTGCTATTTCTACATATAGTTGTATCTTGGATAAAAGTTTTAAAGATCTCCGCTTTCTAATTCCTTACGGCTTTCTAATACTTCCCCTTTCCTATTTCTATAATTTTGTTGTTATTTACTCTCTTTTTAAGGAAATTAGCAAAGCAGAAGAAAAATGGGAGAAAATAGAAAGGAAGAAAATATCTGAAATTTGGACACCTAAGAAGTCCCTAACTATTGCTTTTGTTAGCATATTCCTGGTCTTGATTGTTTCTATTTTTATTTACTTTATTTATACAAGCAATAAAGCTCTCCATACTCCTATGAAAATCTCTTCAAAATCAATATTTGCTATATCTACTCATTTCGATGCCTGGGAAGATTGGAGAAAAGCAATTAATTCTGTACTTAATAGTCCTGGTAAAAAATTTATTAATTTAATAGGAGTTGGAGCAGGTAGAGCTGAATGGACATATTTTAAATGGAAAGGACATAAACAAAATTGGAGTAATCATCAGAAAGGGACTAATCAGGATTTATTGCTTCAAGCAATCAAATATTTTCATAAAGAGGGATGGCCAGTAATTGCTATTGTCGATTTTTATGCTCCCAAGTATATTCAAAAATATCCAGAAAAAGCAGCTTTGAGATTTGATGGAAGAAAAAGTTTGAAACAAGTATGTTTCATAGAACTTGTAAAAGGTGAATATGGAGAATTAATGCTGGAAATGATAGAGTATTTAGCAAAACAATACCCGATTAAGGCAATCAATCTTACTGAATTAAATTATTACTCATATTGTTATGATAATAAATGTCTAAAATTCTACTCCAATTTTACAGGAAGAAGAGATTGGCCAAGACATTGGTTAACAAGAAAAATATTAAGAGAGCATCCAAGTATTGGAAAATGGCGTTCGTATATGATGTCTAAATTCATAGAAAAAGTGGCTAATATTGTCCATAAATATGGGAAGGAAATTTATGTGGATGTTCCTGTTAGTTGGAATAATTTTAAGAATAATGCAAAAGAATATGGATTAGATTATAACTTAATTCTTGCTAGTGCAGATAAAATTATAATTTGGAATTATTTTTATCTTAAAGGCAGGAAACCTGAAATCTCCCTGCAATTATCAAGATACCTAAGGAGAAACTTCAATTCAGAAAAAATTATAATATCAATTGGTCTATGGGGGAAAAAAGAATATATCTCTCCTAAAGAAATAGCTATAGCAGTTTTTCAAACTTTAAAAGGGGGAACAAACAATTTATGGATTACCCCAAATCATCTTTTAAGTCGCGACCATTGGATTGAAATAAGAGAAGTTTTTAATTTTACTTCTGAAAAATTTTCATCACGCTTTTAAAAGAAGAAAGTTATAATTCCTTTATAATTTTTTTAATTCATTTATTTGGTTATCTAAACTCATTATTTGTCAAATTATACTAATAAATAAAATTGATTCTATCTTTTTTTGTTGCATTTTACATCTAATTTTGATTATTTATTAAAAGGATTCACTAACATTCATAAAGGAGGATAATATGGCAAAATTTGAAGGAGTTAGATGGGCTAAAAAGCAACTCAAATATTTATTAGATGAAAAAAAGTTTGAAATGTTAGAGATGGATTCAAAAGTATATGCAATATCAAAATCTATTCATTATGGAATATTTTTAGCTTTTGAAGGAATTCGCTTTTTTTGTCATAAGAAAAATAATAACCAATTAGAATTAACTTTTCTTAATCTTTATAAAAATCTTGAGCGTTTTCAAAGAGGCATAGCTTTTAATTTAGGAACACATCAGCAAAAATTAGTCCCAACTATTGAAGAACTTTATAATATATTTTTGTATTATTTTAAAGACCCAATTCATAAAGAATTTTTATTGGATATGGCAGAAATAAAAGCACAAGGATATCTTAGACCATTCACAGTAGATGAAGAATTATCCATTGGAGTTACTTTCCCGAATAAGCCTTCTATAAGAGTGGTTGCTTGCAGATATGAGCAGTATTTAGGCGAACCTTTTAGTGGAGTTGTCATTCCATATTTTATTAGAGCATGTAGTCTAAATGGTACAGGTAATTTAAAACTAGGTATAAATTATTTAATGAGCCTAAAGGCAATTAATGAAGCAAAGAAAATTCTTCCTGAAGCTGATTCTGCTCTTTTTCTTGATGATAGATTTCACCTTAAATTAGAAGAAAGATATATAACAGAGTGGGATTCCTCATGCTGTCTTTTTGCATTAAAAGATGGCACTATAATAAAAATTCCTGAAAGCAATCTAATTCTTCCATCTGTCACTATTCAGGGGATTAAAAGTATTTTAAAGAAAAAGGGAATTAAAATACAGGAGAGAAATATTTCATATGGAGAATTAATAGAGAGAGTAAAAAACAAAGAAATCATTGCAATATGCAGTGTAGGAACTGCAGGAATACTTAATCGGTGCAAGAAATTAATATTAATTGACAACCAGAAAAAGATTTTAGCTATTTATGAACCAGACGAAAACCATGAACTTTACAAAATATTAGGAGAAACAAAAGAATATTATTGGAAAATATATCAGGAAAAAGTTGAATGTCCTCCTGATATAAAAGTCGAAAAATTTATTATTGCTTAGATTGAATTTTCTTTTAAAAAATATATAATAATAACAATCATGATAGATAAATTTAGAAAAGTAGAAGAGGAATTTCACAGATTAAAGTATCAATTAATGAAAGGAATAATTAATCGGGAAGAGTTCAGAAAAAGACTGGAAAAATTAATGGTTAAAGATGAAGAGGGCCGCTATTGGATGATTGGGGTTCAATCAGGAAAATGGTATTATTACAATGGAAAACAATGGATTCAGTCCACACCTCCTTTCAAAGAAGAGGAAATGAAAATAATTTGTTATTCATGCGAAAGAGAAAATGAAGAGAATGCTATTTTCTGTGTATTTTGTGGGATTAAATTAAAAGAAGAAATAAAAATCTGCTTGCGCTGTGGTAATAGTTTAAAAGATGAATATAGTTTTTGTCCTATGTGTGGCTTATCAATAGAAGATGAGAAAAAATATCTTTTTAAATTTAAAAATTTGGTTATCGGGCCTTCATTTCCTTTTGTAGGAGGAATAGGACTAATTCTTGGAGCAATAATAGGAATTTTTATGGGAGCTTCTAATTATTTTTATAGATTCTTTACATTTTTACCATTTTTTCTTAGAGACATACATGGCGGATTTATGGGTAGCTTGATTTTTGGAATATTTGGAGGTATTTTAGGTTTTATTTTAATAGGTTTAATTGGACTACTTTTTTCTCTTCTTATAAACTTCATTTCTTTTCTTTTTGGTGGTTTTAAAATTATATTTACAAGTAAGTAAGCTTTATTTTAAAATCTCATAAGATGTCTCTATTTTAGTGGTTCTTTTTAACATAGCAGAAATAGAACAATACTTTTCTTGGGATAATTCAATAGCTCGTTCAACTGCCTGAGGAGACAAATCATCTCCTTTAAAAATATATTTAATTCGGATTTTTTCGAAAATCTTTGGATGTTCCTCTCTTCTATAACCTGTAATCTCCAAGCCAAAATAATCCACTTTCTGCCTCTTTTTTCTGAGGATAGAAATTACATCCATACCAGTGCATCCTCCCAAGGCAATTAGCAATAATTCCATAGGTTTATTCCCCCATGGAACATCTCCTTCAAAATCTGAATCAAGAATTATTCCATGATGGGAACCCCCTACTCCAACAAATTGCATTCCTTTAACAAATGTTAATTGAGCTGATAATTCATTTTTACTCATTTTTTTAACTCCTTTAATTTATTTAAAGCATAAGCAATTTGGCCAATAGAAAGGGATTCATCATTTGGAGAATAATTTATAGATCTTATTACTTTAAATCCCTCATTTTTTAAAATTTTTTCACAAAGGGTGAGAATTATTCTATTTAAAAATACTCCTCCGCTTAAGGAAATAATTTTTATCCCAAATTTTTCTCTGGCAAGAAGTGCAACTTCTTTTATAACTTGAACTATAGTTGAGTGAAATTTAGATGCTATGAAGCTAATGTCCATCTTATTTTTTAAATCATTAAGTATGGAATTTATTACTAATGAAAAAGATATTTGTATAGGATTTTTGCTTAAAAATTTAAATTCATAAAATTCTTTTTCAAGAGGAAAGGATACTGCTTCAAGCCGAATGGGAGCTTCAGCCTCATATTCAACTTCTATAGGTGCAATTCCAAGTAAAAAAGAAACCGCATCAAAAAGACGTCCACAGCTTGAAGTTAAAGGTGAATTAATTTCATATTTAATCTGTGAAAGTACTCCCTTTATTTTATTCTGATTTATTTTTTCAAAAACTATTAAATCTGAAATATCCTCTCCAAATAATTTATACAAATAGCTTAATGCCATTCTCCATGGTTGTTTTGAAGCTAAATCTCCTCCTGGCAAATGAACATACTCAAAATGAGCAAATCTTTTATAAGTAGAATAATTACATATTAAAAATTCTCCACCCCATGCTTTTCCGTCCTCTCCATAACCAAATCCATCAAAGGATACTCCAAGAACAATTTCCTTGGGAGAAATATTATGTTCTACCATTGGAGCTAAAGAATGAGCGAAATGATGTTGTACTTGAATATGAGGAATATTCATTTTTTGAGCAAATCTTGTTGTTCGAAAATCAGGATGAAGATCACTAATAACCATTTTTGGTTTAACTTCAAATAAATGAGTCAAATGATTGAGCGCCTCTTCAAAATATTGAAAATTTTTATATTCATCTAAATCCCCAAGAAATTGGCTTGTAACAATATATCCGTTTTTATATATTGAAATTGTATCTTTTAATTCCCCTCCCAGAGCAATTATATGAGGTGAAACTTTTAATTCTAATGGAACTTCTTGGGGATATGGAACATATCCTCTTGCTCTTCTCAGAAATAAAGGATTTTTATTCACTACTTTCATCACTGAATCATCTGCTCTCATAACAATTGCTCTATTATGTGTTAAAATATAATCACACAATTCTTCAATTCTTTCGTTTTCATCTTTAATTATAGGAGCATCTTTTTTATTAGAACTTGTAGCAACTATTAAATCTAAGTTTTCCATTAATAAATAATGTAATGGTGTATATGGAAGCATAATACCAAATTCTTTTAGAAAAGGAGCTATATCGGGAATTTCTTTTTTTATTTTAAGTAAGACAATTGGGCGCTGGGGCGAAAGTAAAAATTTTTCTTCCTCTGGGTTTATCTCTACAAATTTCTTAGCTATTTTAATATTTTTAGCCATTAAAGCAAATGGTTTAGTTTTTCTTTGCTTAATTCTTCTCAATCTTAATACAGCTTCTTTATTAAAGGCATCACAGACCAGATGAAAACCTCCTAATCCTTTAATTGCTAAAATTTTCCCTTGTCTAATAAGAGAAATTGCATTTTCAATGGGATTTTCAATTTTCTTATTTGTCTTTGCTTCTTTTAGCTCCACATGAGGACCGCAAATAGGACAAGCAATTGGCTGAGCATGATAGCGTCTATCTAAGGGATTTTCATATTCCTTCTGACAATCGGAACACATTTTAAAATACTTCATGCTTGTTTTATTTCTATCATAGGGTAAGGATTTAACAATGGTATATCTTGGACCACAATTTGTACAATTTATAAAAGGATAACGATATCTTCTGTCTTCTCGATTATTCATCTCTTTAAGACAATCAGAGCATACGAATATATCAGGAGAAATAAAAACAAAAGCTTCTCCTGCTTTGCTTTTTTTTATATTAAAATCTAAAAATCCTTGTGGAATTCTCTGTTCAACTTTAATTTCTTTAATTAATGAAAGGGGTGGTCTATCCTTTTCCAATAATGTTAGAAACTCTGAAAACTTCTCTGAATTACTGCTTTCAAGCCAAATTTCCACACCAAGACCAAAATTCTTTACCCATCCCGAAAGTTCCAATTTTTTAGCTAAACGATAAATAAATGGACGAAAACCAACTCCCTGAACCACTCCAAAAACAGTAACTTTTATTGCTTCTTTTTTTCTCTGCATTTTTAAATTTTTACTTTTTAATTTTTAATTTACTAAAAGTACATCCACAATAATTCTGCCTGTATAAATTAAATTTTTTACTTAATTCCACGCTTTTTTTAAATCCATCTTTTTTCTTAAAATCAGCTTCCAAAAAATTGATTTTATGTTTATTTCCAAGCATTCTGCCGATCTGATTAATTTTCTGTGCTTTTTTCCATGGACTAATTGTCATAATTGTTGTGAAGGTATCAAATCCTTCATCCTTTGCTTTTTTTACAGTTCTATCTAATCTCATTGCATAGCAGATGTCGCACCGCCTCCCTTTCTCCGGTTCATTCTCAAATCCTTTAACCATTTTAAACCACCTTTGAGGATCATATATTTCCTCTTTTAGTGAAAAATTAAGAAAATCTGCTACTTTTTTAGCCTCACTCAATCTAAGTTTGTATTCTTCTTCAGGATGAATATTTGGATTATAGAAATATCCTGTTACATCATAATTTTTCTGAAGTAACTGAACAACATAAAGAGCATCAGGTGCACAGCAAATATGAACTAAAATCTTTGGTTTTCCCATAACTTTACATTTTAACCAATAAGAAAACTAATTCCAAATAGAATTGATTAATTTGATTAGAATTAAAAAAAATTATTTTAAAGAGAATTTATTTTTCTTCTTTTTTCTCTTTCATTAATAATGAACTTAAAATCATTCCCATACCAATTGCAAAGGGAATAAATCCAATGGATGCAACATTAAACCCTGAGAGGAAGAAAAAAGAAATGAAAATACCTATTCCAGTAAAAAGGGTTATAAAACCCGCTGTTAACAAGCCTCTTTTTCTTTCTTCAATAGTTTTTTCTTCTTCAGGTTCAGGGGGAAGAGGCATTCCTTTCTCTATAGCTGCTAATCTTTCAGCCTGCCTTAGTTTTCTTTCCTTATATTTAAAATACATTGCAAAAATAGCAATAAGACATCCTCCAATTATGCCAATTATTGGAATTAAAAATGTCCATCCCATTTTTAACCTCCTTTTGTCCCGATAAATCGGGATTAATTAATTTCATTTTATTTTGATAGAGCTTCTGACTAAAATGTTTCAAAAAATTTTTAATTTGAAACAAAAATCCTATTTTATTAATCTAAAGTAAAAGGTAAAGTGCTTGAAAAAGAATTTATTAAAAAATTAAAAAGAGGTGATAAAAAAGCTTTTAATGAGCTAATTGATAAATTCCAAAATAAAATTTTTGGATTGATAAATTTAATTATGAATGATCCAAGCATAACCGAAGACTTGGCACAAGAGGTTTTCCTTAGAGTTCTAAAGGGAATTCCTTATTTCAGAGGTGATTCAAAGTTATCTACTTGGATTTATAGAATTACTTATAATGTTTGTTTAGCTGAAATTAAAAAATCTGGAAAATCTCCTCGTATTATTTATAATGAAAAAGCAGGAAACTTTTTAAATAATTTACATTTTTACAATAATGCACAAATTAATAAAATTGAACTTGAAAAAAGAATAAGAAAATTTTTGGATATTTTACCAATAAATTATAAAACAGTACTCAGTCTTTATTACTGGCAAGAATTAACCTATCAAAAAATAGCAGAAGCAATGAATATTCCAGTAGGAACTGTAAAAACTTACATTCATCGAGCTAAAAAATTATTAAAACAAAAGATTTTGGAGGAAAAATGAATTGTAAAGATTTCTCTCAACTTTTATATGATTTTCTTATAAATAAAATTGATTTTGAGAAAAAGAAATTATTTGAGGAGCATGTAAAAAGATGTTCAAAATGTAGGAAAGAATTGGAAATTGAATATAAAATAAAAAGAGCTTTTAAAAATATCGCAAAATATGAGGCCTCTTCAGAGTTTAAAGAAAAAATTTTAGCTCAGATTTCTGAAAATTTAATGTATTGTACTCTCAAATTTTCTATTTTTAGAGAATTATTATCTCTTTTGGAAAGAAATACTCTTTATTTAATAATTTTCTTTTTTCTCATTCCATTTATTATGTTTCCCATTTATTTAGGCATTTTAGAATTATTTAACCGAATAGGAGAAGTTACAACAAAAGTAGAAGCACTAAGCCTTTTTTTAACTACTGAATTATTATTAATACTCAATCTTGCAATAGCCCTTCCAATTTTCCTATTAGGACTTTGGTTAACTTTTAAATTTGTAAGAGACTGAAATTAATTATTTTCAATTGCCCATTCAATTAAAAAAAGTGCTGGGGGAAGATTCTCTTTAAAAATAGGAATTATATCTTCTTCTGAGTTGAAAAAACCACCTGAGATGAAATCAATTGGTGGTAATTCAATTGTGAAAGTAGGAATATTATAAATTCCTAAGATCCAGTCAGTTGCATCTCCATTGGTGAGATAAAGTATTTTCCCGCTTTGGCCTGTTAAATAAGTATTCCCGTTCACTTGATATATTAAATTGGCCATATTTTCGCTAAGTCTTTCTAGTAAATCATTTAAAGGAGAAGGCTCCTCTGTATAACCCCAAGGATATAGTATTATTTGTGAATAACTATGATAACTTACTGCTGCTTTGAAATTTTTTTGTTCAAAAAGATTTTTTATTGCTCGAGTTTCTGGCTCAGAAAATGGTGAAAGACCTCGATAAGTCTGAGAAAAAGTATTAGGACTTGATCCTATATTATCATAACCCCAGTTATAGCCATAATTTCTATTAAGATCCACTCCATAACTTCCATTTCCATTGTCCCTTCTATTTTTTCTCCAGTAACGGAAAGTGGTAATTGAGTATTCTAAACCATCGGGATTTAAAAGCGGAACAATCCATATTTCACTATTGTCAACAATGTTTTGAATTCTTGGATTCTGATAATAATTTAATAGAAGATAATGAGCTAATAAATATGGTATTTCTACCGAGATCCATTCTCGAGCATGGTGACATCCTACAAAAAAGACCTCAGCTTCATCTTCATCAAATTCAACATTATCGCTAATCTTTATAGCATAAATATTTCTATTCTCCCAAGAATCTCCTATGTCAAATATTTTTGCTATTTCAGGATAGGATTGTTCTAAATTGAATAAATCTCTTTCCAATTCAGTATATGAATGATAAGCACCATTTAAGCCGTGTTTTGAAATAGGTGGAACTAATTCACTTTCAGCAAATTCAAATCTTAAACCTCTTAGAAAAAATCTGCCTAACTTTTTCTTTTCAATTAATAAATAAACGCGCCCATTTCTTCTCATTAAAATGTCAACATTTTCTTTTGAAATTATATTTTTTAAAATAGGATCATTTATTTTTATAGAAATTATTGTAAAATCTTCGGGATTTTGTGCTAAAAGATTAAAAAAACTAAGGAAAAGAATGAAGATTATTAATAAACTTTTTTTCATTTTCCTACTCCTTTTATAAATGGAAATTTAAATTGCATACAATCCTAGAAGCACGAAGAAAATTGCCAGAACCATTTTCTTTTCCAAATATAAAACCAAAATCCACGCTATATTTTTTAAAATGAATTCCAGTGCCCATTGTAAGATAATTGTAATATGATTTGGGAACTTTCATAGGCTGGGGGTCATAAATATATCCTAATCTTAATGGTATAGAAAAAACATATTTTTTCTTTATTTTAAGGTGCCAGAGGTATTCCATACCTGCACTAAATTTTACTATGTTTCTAAAATCCCTTTTTCTATTTTCATCAAAATATGTAATTTTGTAATTAGACCAGTTAAAAAATATTAGATTAGAAGTAAAGAATAGATCTTTATTTATTTTATATAAAACTCCTCCTCCTATTGCAAAAGGAATTTTAATTTTATCTTCTGCATCCCCCTTAATTTGAATCTCAATTTGCTTTTTCTGAGAATAGTATTTAAGCAAGCTTTCGCTTTTTGAATACCGAGTATATGGAGTTCTGATAATGATTATTATTTTTAATTTTGGATTTATATCCATTAATACTGTTAAGGTAAAATAATATCCATTTAACTTCTGAAATCTATTATCTGTTGTAATCACTTGATAATAAATGTAATCATCCTCTGTCTCCCTTTTGATCTCACCATAAACATAATGAATTCCCATTCCTATAGTAATTAATTTATTAATTTTTCTTCCAATTGAAAAATTGAAACTATTCAAATATCCTTCAAAATTCGCTTTTATTTTTCTATAAATTTTTCCCCGATATGAATAATTTATCTCAACTCCTGGTCTGAAATAAGTTTCAGGTTGGGTTAAACTGAAAGCAAAAATCCAATTTTTAAACTTAATTAGACCATAAGCAAAATCCAATCCAATATAAGATGCCTTTAAATTTTGAGAGAAATAAATATTACTTGTATTCACAAAAGAATATCTGAAAAATTCTGCCTTATTATTTGAAAAACTTAAACTAAATGAAAAAAATTTATTTGTAAAAAGAGTTAGCCCGAGGGGTTCTTCAATTAAACCAAATAAAGATTCTCCTAAACCAGTTGCCTGAGCATTATATACTCCTAAAATGTTCCAGGTTCTAAAAGGAGCTTCATCTTCATATTGTCCAATTATGCATTGAGATTTAATTATATTAGAAGAGAAAATTAAAATTAATATAAAAAGAAAAAGTTTACGAATCATTGTCTTCTCCTCTTTTATTTTGTTATAAAAGATAGAAGAAGAGCTAATAAACCAATGATAAAACAATATAATGAAAAGGAAGAGAAAGAGCCTTTTTTTATAACTTTCATTAAGAAAGTTAAAGAGAGAATCCCAACAATAAAAGTCATAATAAAACCGAATAAAAGAATTAATAAATTCTGTAAATAAAGTTGAATTTTACTAATTTCAAAAATAAAAGCACCAATAATTGCTGGGATGAAAATCAAAAATGAAAATTTAGCTGCCCTCTCTCTTTCCCATCCCAAAAGTAATGCTACTCCAATAGTAAACCCTGAACGGGAGAGACCAGGAACAATAGCCATACCTTGAAAGATACCTATAATTAAAGGGTGAAGTATCAATCTATTATTTTTTTTCTCTTTACTAAATTTAGTTATAAAAAGAAATAATCCAGTTATAAGTAATGAAATGCTAACAGCACGTAAAGAACCAAAAGCTTTTTCTAAAGGTTTATTAAAAAAATATCCTATAAGTACTGTTGGTACAGTTGCAATAATTATTTGAAAAATTGTTCTTATTTGAGGAGTTTTTAATTCCTTTGCTGGATACAAAAGAAAATTTTTAAAGCCAATAATTAATTCTTTGATTTCTTCCTTAAGGTAAATAACAATAGCAAATAATGTCCCTAAATGTAGAACAATATTTAATAAAATTTGCGGTTCCCTAATATTCAATAATTTCTGTGCTAAAACTAAGTGACCTGAACTACTAATTGGAAAGAATTCTGTTGTTCCCTGAATAATAGAAAGAAGAATTATTTCCCAAATTAAAAAATTACTCAACCGTTCTCTAACCCCTTTATTGCATTTTCAATTTCTTTTTTCACAGTTGATTCAATTTTCTTTAAACCTTCTTTTGTTTCTGCTTCAAAACGAAGAACTAAAACAGGTTGAGTATTTGAAGCCCTTACTAATCCCCATCCATTTGGGAAAATAGCCCTTACACCATCAATATCAATAATAGGATACTTCTCTGATAACTTCTTCTTTACTTCATTAACTATTTTAAATTTTACTTGGTCAGAGCAATATAATCTTATTTCAGGAGTTCTATAAGTTGTAGGTAAATCTGAAAGCATTTGTGAAAGTGGTTTCTCCCTTTTGGAAAGAACTTCCAGCAATCTTAGTGCAGAGTATATAGCATCGTCAAATCCAAAATATCTATCTGCAAAGAAAAGATGTCCGCTCATTTCTCCTGCTAAAAGAGCTTTCTCCTCTTTTATTTTCTTCTTTATAAAAGAATGCCCTGTTTTCCACATAACAGGTCTACCTCCAAGCCTTTCAATCTCATCATAAAGAAGTTGAGAAGCTTTTACTTCAGAAATTATAGCTACACCACGATTTTTAGGAAGTATATCGCGACAGAAAATTATCATTAATTGATCACCCCATAAAGTATTACCTTTCTCATCTATAACTCCAAGGCGATCAGCATCACCATCAAATGCTATTCCAACATCAGCACTTGTTTTCTCAACTTTTTCTTTTAAATCTTTTAAAAACTCAGGAATCGTGGGATCAGGATGATGGTGAGGGAAATTTCCATCGGGTTCACAATATAGTTCTTCTACATCAAATCCAAGCTTCCTAAAAATTGGAACTGCTATAATACCTCCTGTACCATTTCCAGCATCTATTACAACTTTTAATTTCCTCTTAATTTGAACATTTTTACATAAATACTCTTGATATTCGGGGATAATATTATAAACTGAATAATTACCTTCACCTTTTACATATTTTTCATTTAAAATTATTTTATAAATTTCTTGAATTTCCTCTCCATAAAGGGTTTCCTCGCCACACATAATTTTAAATCCATTATATTCTGGAGGATTATGAGACCCTGTAATCATTACACCTCCGTCTTTTTTCTGATAATAAATTGAAAAATAAAGAAGAGGAGTAGGAATTAAACCTAAATCTATAACCTTACAGCCAGTGGAAATTAATCCAGCTAAAAGAGCATTTCTAAATTCGGGAGAACTCAAACGAGCATCCCTTCCAATTACAATTTCTTTTTTATCTCTTTTTCTGAGATAAGTTCCAATTCCTTTTCCAAGAATTTCAACAATTTTTGGAGTTAAATCTTTATCAACCACTCCTCGAATATCATATTGACGAAAAATTTCAGGATTTAATTTCATTTTTTATCTCCATATTATTTTTTAATTTTTTAATTTCTTTCAATAAAAATTCCCATTTGTCTTGTGATTTAAGTATAAATTCAATAAATTCTCGAACTGCTCCTTTACCTCCCTCAAAATTTGAAACAAAATGAGATATTTTTTTAATTTCTGGATGTGCATCTGCAACTGCTCCTGCAAGACCAACTGTTTTCATAATTTCCAAATCTCCAACATCGTCTCCAATAAAAGCTACTTCCTCGTTTTTTAGCGAGTGTCTTTTTAATATCTCAAATAAAACACTTTTTTTATCAATATAACCTTGATAAACTTCCTTTATTCCAAGTCTCTCTGATCTTTTATTCAAAGCCTTTGATTTTTTACCAGTAATGATAGCTGTTTTTAGTCCTGCTAAATGAGCTAAAAGAATTCCTGTTCCATCTCTTACATTATATCCCTTTATTTCCTCTCCATTTGGTGTTATATATAAAATCCCATCTGTTAAAGTTCCATCAACATCCATTATTATCATTTTTATTTTTTTTGCTCTCTCTTCTGCTTTCATTTTTTAAAACATTTCTGTCCGCCATAAATCATGAAGATGAATTATTCCTTCAACCTCTCCTTTTTTGTTTTTTATTATAAGAGAGGTTATTTTCCTTTCTTCCATAATATTTAAAGCTTCTGTAGCCAATTCTTCTTTATCAATTGTTATTGGGTCATGCTTCATGCATTCTCCAGCTGTTTTGTTCATAAAACTTCCATATTTTATAAGCAGCCTTCTTAAGTCTCCATCAGTTATTATTCCAACAAGCTTTTTATTCTTATCTATAACACAGGTTACTCCAAGTTTTTTCCTTGTCATTTCCTCAACAGTTTCTCGCATAGATGTATTTGTGCATACAATTGGTATCTCTTCTCCAGTATGCATTAAATGCTTAACTTTTAGAAGTTTTTTTCCTATTTGACCCCGTGGATGAACAAAGGCAAAATCCTCTTTTCCAAATCCTTTTTTCTGCATTACAGCAATTGCTAAAGCATCTCCCATAGCTAAGGCTGCTGTAGTACTTGAAGTTGGAATTAAACCAATTGGACAGGCTTCTTGCTCCACACTAATATCCAAAACTATATCACTATATTTGGCTAATTTGGAACTTTTATTTCCTGTCAGAGCAATTAATTTTACTCCTATTCTTTTAATAAACTCTAAAAGAGTAATTATTTCCTTTGTCTCACCACTATAAGAGATTGCAATTATAATATCATCATCAAGGATTATTCCAAGATCGCCGTGAACAGCTTCTGTTGGATGAATAAAAATAGCTGGTGTACCAGTTGAAGTAAAAGTAGCAGCAATCTTTTGGGCAATTAATCCAGATTTACCAATTCCAGTAATAACTACTTTTCCCTTGCATTCATAGAGAAGTTCTACTGCCTTTTCAAATTGCTTATCTATTCTGTCTATTAAATTTTTTACTGCTTCTGCTTCTACTTCTAAAACTTTTTTCCCGACATTAATCATAACTATTCTCCACAGCTTCCTTAATTTTTAGAAGAACCTCTAATAAATTAAATAACTTATTTAATTTCAATGAGTTATCCCCATCAGAAAGAGCTTGCGCAGGATTTTCATGAATTTCTAAAAATATCCCATCTGCACCTGCAGCTATTCCTGCTTTTGCATGAATTGGAATAAAATCTGCATCTCCTCCTGAAGATGCTCCTTTAGCTCCTGGCTTTTGTACACTGTGAGATGCATCAATTACTACTGGAAAACCAAATTCTTTTATAATTGGAATTGATCTAACATCAAAAATCAAATTATTATAACCAAAACATGTTCCTCTTTCAGTAATAATTATTTTCTCATTCCCTTGATATAAGATTTTTTCAATAATGGTATCCATATTCCATGGAGCTATGAATTGTCCCTTTTTTATATTTATAATCTTTTGAGTCTTGGCAGCTTCAACCACTAAATCAGTTTGTCTACATAGAAAAGCTGGAATTTGAATAATATCTAATACATCAGCTGCTTTTTCTATTTGATAAGTTTCGTGCACGTCAGAAGTTATTGGTATATTTAATTCTTTTTTTATAGAAGATAATATTTTTAAACCTCTATCCAAGCCTGGACCTCTATAAGAGGAAAGGGAAGAACGATTTGCCTTATCATAAGAAGCTTTGAAAATAAAAGAAATGTTCAATTGTTCAGTAATTTTTTTAATTTCCTGAGCAAGAAAAAAAGCATGATGTTCATTTTCTATAACACAAGGACCAGCTATTAGAAATAATGGATTTTTCCCTCCTATTTTAAATCCAGGGGAAATCTCAATTTCTCTTGTTTCTATACTCATAGCAAGCTCCAATAAATGCTTTGAATAAAGGATGTGGTGAAAGGGGTTTTGATTTAAACTCAGGATGAAATTGACAACCTAAAAACCATGGATGATCTCTTATTTCTATAATTTCTACTAAATTTGTTTCTGGATTTTTTCCTGAAATAAATAGGCCGTATTTAACTAAAGTTTCTTCATATTCGGGATTAAACTCATAACGATGGCGATGTCTTTCTGAAATTATTTCTTCTCCATAAGCTCTATAAGCAAAAGAATTTTTATCGAGCTTACATCGATAAGCTCCGAGTCTCATTGTGCCTCCCATTCTTTTAATTCCAGCTATTTCTCTCCATTTAAAGAAAATTTTATGAGGGGTAGTGGGATCAAATTCAGTGCTATTAGCTCTTTCTAAATGACAAACATTTCGTGCAAATTCTATTGTAGCGCACTGCATTCCTAAGCATATTCCAAAAAATGGAATTTTATTTTTACGGGCATAAGCAATTGCAAGGATTTTTCCATCAATTCCTCTTATTCCAAATCCACCTGGTACTAAAATACCATCAACCTTATCTAAGAAATGACTCTCCATTCCTGGAGTAATTTCCTCAGATTCAATCCAGTGAATATTGACTCTTAAGTCATGAGCAATTCCTCCATGGAATAGTGCTTCTATAAGGCTTTTATAAGAATCGTGTAATCCTGCATATTTACCAACTAAAGCAATATGGACTTCATCTTTTGGGTTCTTCATTTTTCTTACTAAATTCTCCCAAGCCTTAAGATTTCGTGGCCTTTCAGGTAAGTTAAGAAGCTTAAGAATAATGGTATCTAATCCCTGCTGTGCAAAGACCAAGGGAACTTCATATATAATATCAACATCCTTAGCAGTAATAACAGCCTCTTCTGGAACATTTGTGAACAGAGAAATTTTTGCCTTTAATTCAGGTGGTAAAAAACGGTCTGTCCTGCATAGCAGAATATCTGGTTGAATTCCAATTTCTCTTAATTCTCTAACACTATGTTGCGTAGGTTTTGTTTTAAGCTCTCCTGCTGTCTTAATATAAGGAACCAATGTTAAATGTATGAAAAGAGTATTTTCTTTACCATACTCAAGTCTCATTTGACGAATTGCTTCTAAAAAGGGTAGACTTTCAATGTCTCCTACAGTTCCACCTATTTCTGTTATTACAATATCATTTTCATTTGTAATTTTGAGGATTGCATTTTTAATTTCGTCTGTTACATGGGGAATAACCTGAACAGTTTTTCCAAGATAATCTCCATTTCTCTCTTTATTTATTATCGACTCATATATTTTTCCAGCGGTCCAATTATGATTCTTTGTTGTTTTAGTGCTGGTAAATCTTTCATAATGACCTAAATCAAGATCTGTTTCTGCACCATCATCTGTCACATATACCTCCCCATGCTGGAAAGGACTCATTGTCCCAGGATCAACATTCAAATACGGGTCAAATTTCTGAAGAGTTACTTTAAATCCTCGTGCCTCAAGCAAACAACCAATAGAAGCTGCAGCAATTCCCTTTCCCAAGGCAGAAAGTACACCCCCTGTTACAAAAATAAATTTAGCCATTTCCCTTTCCTTCCAAATAATTTATAACTTTTTTTAAATCTTCTTCTGTATCTACACTCCATGTATAGGAATTTGAATAAAGAACTTTAATCTTTATTCCATTTTCCAAAGCTCTAAGTTGTTCCAACCCCTCTGTTTGCTCCAAAAAAGATGGTGGGTAATTAACAAACTCAAGTAAAAATTTTTTTTGAAATCCATAAACTCCAACATGGCGATAGAAAAAATTCTGAGCTTGAAAAGGGATTGGAGCTCTAGAGAAATAAATGGCATAATTATTTTTATCAATTATAACCTTGACTACATTAGGATCATTAATTAAGGATAAATCAGTCTCTTTTTCCACTAAAGTTGCCATTTGGATATTCTCATTCTGCATAAGTTTGACTAATTCATCCAAAGATTTTGGATCTATTAATGGCTCATCCCCTTGTATATTAAGAATTATGTCAAAGTCTATTTTCTCTGCAATCTCTGCAACTCTTTCTGTACCTGTCTTATGATGAGGTGAAGTTAAATAAACTTTTCCATTAAATTTTTTAACCTCTTTTTCAATAAAAGAACTATCAGTTGCTATAATTACTTCCTCTAATAATTTTGCATGAACTGCTTTTTCATAAACGTGCTCTATCATTGGTTTGCCAGATATTATAGCTAAAGGTTTACCTGGAAATCTTTGGGAGTAATATCTTGCAGGTATAATTCCAACTGCTTTCTTCATTTTACTGTTTCTGAGTCTTTCCATTCATTTTACAGGAAGCGTGAAAAAAAGCTCCTTCTTCTACCATTAATTTTGGAGTTATAATATCTCCATATACCTTTCCTTTTGAATAAACTTCAATTTTCTTTTTAGCGCTAATTTTTCCTCTTACTTCTCCACTAATTATGAGATGTCCAACTTCTATTTCTGCTTCTATTCTTCCTTTCTCTCCTACAATTAATTTCGAATCAGAGATAATTTTCCCCTTAAAATTTCCATCAATTCTAAATGTTCCATTAAATTTAAGTTCTCCATTAAACTCTGTCCCCTGGTCAATAAAACCACAAATTTCATTATTTCTCTCTTTTTTACTCATTCTTTTAATCCTTTATTAAATTGTAAATTCTTTCTAAATCTTTCTTATTGTAATAATATATTTTGATATAACCGCCCTTATGTGTATTTCTAATTATCAATTTAGTTCCAAGGATTTTCATTAATTCTTCTTCCAAGGCACTTATATCTGGGTCAACATATATTTTCTCTCTCGATTCCTTTCTTCCCATTTTTTTTATAAGTCTTTCTGTTTCTCGTACTGATAAATTTTTATTAATAATTTCACGAGTAATTTTCAATTGAGATTCAGAATGATCAACAGCCAATAAAGCTCGAGCATGTCCCATAGATATCTTATTTTCCAATAAAGCATTTTGAATTTCTTCCGGAAGTTTTAATAATCTAAGATAATTAGTTACTGATGCACGATCTTTCCCAACTCTTTCTGCAATTTCCTGATGGGTTAAATTAAGTAAATCCACCATTTGTTTGTATGCTTGAGCAATTTCTATTGGATTTAAATCCTCTCTTTGTAAGTTTTCTATAAGGGAAAGCTCAATCTGTCTCTCTTTTGGAATATTTTTTACTATTGCTGGGATTCTTCTTAAACCTATTTTTTGCGCAGCTCTCCATCTTCTCTCTCCTGTAATAATTTGATAATAATCTTTTTCTGGAGTGACTACTATAGGTTGAATTACTCCTGCCTTTTTAATAGACTCTCCTAATTCTTTTATTAATTCTTCATTAAATTTAACTCGTGGCTGGTAAGGACTTGGTTTTATTTGATCAATGTCGATTTCTGTATATCTTTCCTCTTTTAAAATACTTAAATCCTCTGAAAGGAAAGCTTTTATCCCTTTACCTAATGCTTTTTTTCTCATTTTGTAAGAAACTCCTTTGCTAAATTTAAATAAGCTTGAGCACCTTTTGATTTTATATTATATAAAATTACTGGCTTCCCAAAACTTGGCGCCTCTGCAATAGTTACATTTCGAGGTATTATTGATTCATATACTCTGTCTTTAAAAACATTTTTTATTTCTTCTATTACTTGTTTAGATAAATTTGTTCTTTCATCATGCATTGTGAGTAGAATCCCTTCTATCTCAAGTTTTGGATTAAGATATTTCTTTACTTCATCTAAAATTTTCAGCAAATCAGTTACCCCTTCTAATGAGTAATACTCACATTGTATTGGGATTAGCACTGAATGAGAGGCAGTTAATGCATTAATAGTGAGAAATCCAAGAGAAGGAGGACAATCAATAAAAATATAATCAAAATCATTTTCAATTGTAGAAAGAGCAATTGCAAGTCTCCTCTCACGATTATTAAGAGTGAAAAGCTCTGCTTCAGCTCCTGCTAATTCTGGAGAAGAAGGACAGAGATAGAGATATTCTAACTCAGTATTAAGAAGGAGTTCTGAAAAGAATTTTCCTGATATTAATGCATGATACGTGCCTCTGGAATTCAATTTATTTCTCCCCAATCCACTTGTAGCATTTCCTTGCGGGTCTATATCTATTATCAATGTTTTCTTTTCAGCTACAGCTAAACAAGAAGCCAGATTTATTGCTGTTGTTGTCTTGCCAACTCCTCCTTTTTGATTTGCTATTGCAATGATTTTACCCATTTTTAAAAAATAAATGTTTCACGTGGAACATTTCATTTTTTGAGCATTATCATGAAAAAATTTTCTTTTTCTGGTAGCTTATGTATAAACCATTGATATTTATTTAGCTTTTTCAATTTTCTCAGTCTGTTTATTTCTTTACTTCCTGTTAAAAAAATATAGCCTTTTTGAATTATATTGTATTTTTCTGTGACCAATTTTTCCTTTTTTCTAATTCCTTGAGAGATTAAGTAATCCAACTTTTCTTCTTTTTTACCTAATAACTCTATTGCCTGGGAAAAATCACATCTCATTACTTCCATATTATTCAAACCCAATTTCTTTCCCAGGTCAACTAAAAAATTGACCTTTTTTCTCTTCGGCTCCACCAAATAAATTTTAATAAAAGGACAATATATTTTAATAGGTATACCAGGAAATCCCGCGCCTGAGCCAACATCTATTAATGAATTGAATGGAATAATTTTGTTTGCTATCCATATACTTTGGAAAACAAGAGAAGAAAAGGTTTTATCAAAATTTTTCCTTGATATTAAATTTATTTGTTCATTTATTTCTTTAAGAAAAAAATAAAAATCTTTCAAAAGCTTTACTTTCCCATTATTGATTTTAAAAGAATAATTTTCCAATTTTATTTTTAAATCATTTATCATTAATGTTTCTCTCTTTCTAAGATTTTCAAATAAATACTAATATTTGTTATGGCTGCAGGGGTTATTCCGGAAATCTTTTTTGCCTCTCCAAGAGTTTTTGGGCGATATTTCTCTAATTTTTCAACTATTTCCTTAGATAATCCAGGGATTTTTTTAAAATCTAATTCAGAAGGAATTCTCTTTCTTTCTTCTCTTTTCATTCTTAAGATTTCTCTTTTTTGTTTCCTGATATATCCTTCATATTTCACTTCTGCTTCAATGTATCTTTTCTCTTCCTCTGATAAATTGTTTAAACCTTCATTTCGCAGGTATTCTATCATATTTTCCAAACTAATTTTAGGTTTTTTTAATAATTTTTTTAAGGAAATAATCTCATTATTTTCTGTCTTAATTTTCTTCTCTCCAAGAAAAATAATTATCTTTTTACTTTTTTCCATTTTCTTTAAAAATTCTTCATAAACTTTTTCACTTATTAATCCAAATCTATATCCATATTTCATTAATCTCTGATCTGCATTATCTATTCTAAGCATTAATCTATATTCGGCCCGTGAAGTGAAAAGTCTGTATGGCTCTTCAACTCCTCTGCTTACTAAATCATCAATTAAAACTCCTATATATGCCTCATCTCTTCCTAAAATAAATTCCTTTTTCCTTTTTACTTTTAAAGCTGCATTAATCCCTGCTATTATTCCTTGAGCTGCTGCTTCTTCATATCCTGAAGTTCCGTTTATTTGTCCTGCAAAATATAAATTATTAATTAATTTGGTTTCTAAAGTATGTTTAAGTTGAGTTGGACTCGCAGCATCATATTCTATTCCATAAGCCGGCCTTAACATTTTCGCATCTTGAAGGCCAGGTATATTCTTAAGTATTTCTTTCTGGACCTCAAGAGGTAAACTGGAAGATAATCCATTCACATAAACCTCCATTGTATTTAGGCCTTCTGGTTCTAAAAAGAATTGATGCCTTTGTCTATTTGGAAATTTTACAACTTTATCTTCTATTGAAGGACAATATCGCGGGCCAATCCCTACAATTTTTCCACTATATAGAGGAGACTTATCTAAATTATTTCTAATAACCTGATGAACTCTCTCATTAGTATACCCAATATAGCATAAAATTTTATTAGTAAGAGTTTTTTTTGTTCTAAAAGAAAAGGGAACTGGATTGTCATCTCCAGGCTGGGGAATGAATTTATCCCATTCAATTGTATTATAATCGAGTCTCATTGGAGTGCCAGTCTTTAAACGAAGCATTTTAAAACCTAATTTTCTCAAGCACTCGGAAAGCTCAATAGAGGGAGGCTCATTAGCCCTGCCAGCAGAATAACTATTTAGACCAATATGAATTAATCCATTTAAAAATGTCCCAGGAGCAAGAATAACTGCTTTTCCTTTAATTTTACTTCCATCTAAAAGGCCAACCCCTACTGCTTTATTATTTTTCACAATAATTTTAGTTACAATACCTTGGAAAATAGTAAGATTAGAACATTTCTCAAGCCAACTTTTCATTGTTAATCTGTATAATGCCTTATCCGCCTGAGCACGTGGAGCCTGTACAGCAGCTCCTCTACTTCTATTAAGAAGTCTAAACTGAATTCCTGTTTCATCAGCGAGAAGCCCCATTATTCCACCGAGAGCATCTATTTCTCTAACTAAATGTCCCTTAGCTAAACCGCCAATTGCTGGATTGCAAGACATTTGAGCTATAGTTTCTAAATGAATTGTAATTAAAACTGTATTCAAGCCCATTTTTGCAGCTGCATGAGCTGCTTCACAACCAGCATGACCACCTCCAACAACTACAATTTCAAACTCTTCAATAAAATTCATATTTTTATTTACCTATGCAGAAATTTTTAAAAATTTCATCTAAAATTTCATCAATTTTTATTTCTCCTGTCAATTCACCTAGATAATTCGCTGCCTTTCGGGCCTCTTCTAAGAAGTATTCCTCAGTATAACCTTCTTCCAGGAGTTTATTTGCTTCTATTAACGATTCTTTAATTTTTTCAAGAAGTATTTTCTGTCTCAAATTAAAAATTATTTCCTCTCCTTTTTTCTCTTCAGGAATAAAAACTCTTCCCATCAAATTCTTTAATTTATCCAAGTTTTTCTCCTCTGTGGCTGAAATTTTAAGCCATGGACGATTATTTATTCTTTTCAACAATTTGTTTTTATTAATTTTCACAGGCAAGTCCATTTTATTAAAAACAAATATCACTTTTTTATTCTTAATTCTTTCAATTAATAGAAAATCTTCCTCGCTTTCCTTTTCAGATAAATCAAAAAGTAATAATATCCCATCTGCCTCATCTATTAATTTCTTTCCTCTTCGGATACCTTCAATTTCTATTGGGTGAGATGAGTCATCTATTCCCGCAGTATCAATTAACATAAAACTTATTTCATTAATTGTTATTCTCTCCTGTAAATAATCCCTTGTAGTCCCTGGGTATGGAGTTACAATTGCTCTTTCCTGTTGAAGAAGAGCATTAAAAAGAGAAGATTTTCCCACATTTGGTTTTCCTGTAATAACAACTTTCACTCCCTCTTTCAGTTTCATTCCATATTCAAAGCTTTCTATTAATGGTTGAATAAATTTTATTATCTCGTTTATCTCCTTTCTAATCTGAGAGCGAGAAATCTCAATATCTTCTCCTGGAAATTCAATAGCAGCTTCCATATTGGAAAGAAGACTTATTAGTTTCTCTCTTAAACGATTAATTTTCTTTGATAACTTCCCTTCTAATTGAGAAAAGGAAATTTTAGCTTGATTCATTGTCCATGCATTAATCAAATCATTTACTGCTTCTGCTTGTATAAGATCAATTCTACCATTTAAGTAAGCCCTCAAAGTAAACTCTCCTGGTTTAGCCAATCTGGCCCCATTTTTTATTCCCAGCTTTATTATTTCTTCTAAAATAACAGGACTGCCATGACAACTGATTTCCACCATATCTTCCTTAGTATAAGAATTGGGCGCAGGAAAATAAGTCACTAAAGCCTCTTCAAAAGCTTCGCCATTTTCGGGATTAATTATTTTCCCTAAAATTGGACAACGAGGAGGAATTTCTTCAATGCCTTTATTTTTTGGTCTAAATATTTTTTTTACAATTGAATATGCTCGAGAACCACTTAATCTTATAATACCCAGACCACTCCTTCCCAGAGGAGTTGAAAGTGCTATAATCGTTTCATAAATCATTACTTCTTAATATTATTATAAATTAAAGGAGAATGAATTAAAATTACTGTTTTTCAGAAGAAGAAAGGGAATAAATAACAACTTTTTTATAAAAACCCTCTCCTATACTTTCGCTACTAATTCCAGGTATTTGATTTATTCTTAAATGAACTATTCTCCTCTCATATGGATTCATTAGTCCTAAAATTTCCTTTTCACCAGTTTGAGCTACTTTTTGAGCAGCCTTTTCTGCAATGGAGATAATTTTACGCTCTCTTTTTTTTCTGTAATTATTACAATCGCATTGGATTCTTTTGGTTAAAGATGAAAAAATTTTATTTAAAATATGTTGAATAGCATTTAAAAGTAAAGCTTCTTTCCTTAAAAGAAAATATTTATCCTGCCCATTAAAGATAACATCAATTGTATTCTCTCTTTCTCGTAAATAAAATTCTAATTTTAAAGGAAAATAATGGAGAAAATTGTTCAGAAATTCCATTATTTCTGGATATTTCTGATTGCTTTTTATCCAAGCTTGAATCACAATTTCTCTCCTTTTAGTTCCCATGAGCTTTGTTTTTTCAGCTACCACTTTATACTCTATATTAGACCGATGTTGTTTAAAATGTCTTTCTGCTGATTTAATCGCTTCTTCTAAATTTCTGCCTCTGAATTCTATTCCCTGGAAATTATCTTCTTTTCTTCTTTCCTCCATCTTTTCCTTTTTTTTCTCTCTTGCTCTTTTTTATCATTTTATTAATTGCATATTGTTGAGCAATTTGGAGTATATTGTTAGTTAACCAATAAAGAACCAGTCCACTCTGAAAGTTCATAAAAAACAATGTCATAATTACAGGCATAATTAACATTATTCTTGCTTGGGTTGGATCAGCTGAGGAAGGAGTCATTTTTTGACTTATATATTGTGTAATTCCCATAAGAATAGGTGTTACATAATAAGGATCTTTCACAGACAAATCTTTAATCCAGAGAATGAAAGGGCTGTGTCTAAGCTCAATAGATACCAATAAAAGTCTGAAAAATCCCCAAAATACTGGTATTTGAATTAGTAATGGAAGACATCCTCCTGCTGGATTTATCCCATGTTCTTTATAAAGCTTCATCATTTCTTCATTCAATTTTCTTCGCTGAGCAATATCTGTTTTAGCTTTTTTATATTTTGCACGGAGTGCTTTTATTTTTGGCTGAATTTCTTGCATTTTAGCCATTGATTTAGAACTACTAAAAGTTAATGGAAAGAATAAAATTTTAATAATTAAAGTTAATATCATTATAGAAAAACCATAATTAGGGACAAATTTATGAATGGATTGCAAAGCTCTTAATAATATTTCTGCAATCCACCCAAAAAAACCAAATTTAATTAATTTCTTTGTCTGATTACCAAGTTTTAAAAGAGCATCATATTCTTTAGGGCCTATAAAAACTTCTTCAAGATTTGTTACTGACAGAAAATAAAACTCTTTGCTATTTTTAATTACCTTAAGAGCTCTTGCTTGAGATTTATTAGGATTGAGTAGAAAAAGAGCAGTAAAATAAGTATCTTCATAAGCTGCCCATCTAGGATAAAGATAAACATTCTCTTCGGGCTTTATCTTCTCTTCTTTAACTCTGTATACTTTATTTCCAATTAAAATAGCTATATTTCTACCTCCTGTGAATTTTCTTTTCTTTTCTGTTTCTGATATTTTTCTAAGACCAGGACCCCATAAAATTTGAGGCGAAATTTGGCGTCCATTTATCCATATTTCAATCTCAGGTTTGAGAAGATAATTATCTCCATTAAAATAGAATATTTTTTTAATAAGAATGCTTTCTCCGTCAGAATAAATGAATTCTATTTTCTCCCTTTCCCCTGGCTTCAAATTCAGACTTTTTTTAGAAAATTTATATAAGGCATTATTTATCTTAGAGTTATAATCTTCTAAATCAGTTAAAATATAAAAGGGATATATACCTATCTCATCTGCTAATTGAGAAACAAGTTCCAACTGATTTCCATCATCATCTTTATGTCTTTTTAGTTTCCAGCTTTTTAAAATTCCTCCTTTATTTGTCCATATAGCTTCGTAATAAGGAGTCCTTACTAAAATTTCTATTTCTTTTTCACTTATTATTTTTTCTTTATATCTTTTCTCAGAAATTATTTGAGTTTTTATAGGAGGCTTTTGAATCTTTTCTTTTTTTTCTTCAATTTTTATTTCTTTTTTAGATACATCAGGAGGTGTAGAAGGTGCTTTTACAAAAAAAATCTGATATAAGAATACTACAATAAATGAAAGAATAATAGCCAATAAAATCCTTTTTTCCATTTTTTAAATCTTTAAGGAACAGGATCTATACCACCAGGATTAAGGGGGTGGCACTTCAATAATCTTTTACCTCCAAGTAATATACCTTTTATTAGACCATACTTCTCAATTGCCAGAAGGGTATAATCAGAACAAGAGGGATAAAATCTACACCGATATCCAAAAAAAGGTGAAATAAATTTTTTATAAAATTTTATTAGCGTTATTATAATTTTTTTCATTTTTCTTCTTTTTTAAACAAATGGAAACAATAAGTTTCCTATATTCTTCTTGAAGTTCTTGCCAGTTCGTTTCTAAAATAGATTTTTTTGGTAAAAATATAATATCGAGAGGTATGGTAAATAATTGCTTATTCCTTCTGAACAGTTCCCTTATCCATCTTTTTACTTTATTCCTCTTAACTGCTTTTCCAATAGACTTATTCACTAATATACCCAAACGTGAAAATCCTAAAGTATTGGGATAATAAATAGCAACTAAATATTTACTATTTATTCTTTCACCCTTTTTATATAAATTGTAAAATTCTTTTCTTTTTCTTATTTTTTCCTTAAGAGTTAATCTTTCATCCATTAAACAGTAAGTCTTTTTCTCTCCTTTCTTCTTCTATTTTTAATTACCCTCTGACCAGCTTTTGTTCTCATCCGAACTAAAAATCCATGAGTCTTTTTTCTTTTTCTAATATTGGGTTGATAAGTCCTCTTCACTAAGTCGCCTCATTAATGGTGTAAAAATAAGAAATAATATTAATTGAGCGTAAATTTTATGTCAAGTATTAATCGCAGTTGTATTACAAATTAAAATCTTCTTCTTCCTGAAAATTAGGGATTTTATTCTTTATTTTTTCTTCTCCAAAATAATATCCGAGTAAGAAAGCAGAGCCAAATAATATTAAT